>Ga0075121_1000145_pt1 | contig 48004 bp, 32 predicted proteins | sample AntAceMetag02UKG_FD_69793 | JGI IMG/M metagenome (GOLD analysis project Ga0075121, IMG submission 69793) | Saline lake microbial communities from Ace Lake, Antarctica - Antarctic Ace Lake Metagenome 02UKG | ecosystem: Environmental > Aquatic > Non-marine Saline and Alkaline > Saline | place... | reverse complement strand
ATTTATAAAATCGGCAATGACCTGCCGATCGATCTTCACATTGGTCCTGGTTAAGCCCTTCAAAGCTTCATAAGGCTCGGGATACCCCTCCCGCCGCAGGATGGTCTGGATCGCTTCGGCCACTACAGCCCAGTTTTGCTGCAAGTCGTTGCGCAGTTGGTCTTCATTTAAAATCAGTTTATCCAAACCCCTTTGCAGGGACGAAAGGGCAATCAGGGTATGGGCCAGGGGCACACCGATATTTCTGAGTACGGTGGAATCGGTTAAATCCCGCTGCATGCGCGAAATCGGAAGTTTCGCAGACAGGTGCTCGAAAACGGCGTTGGCAATTCCCAGGTTCCCCTCTGAATTTTCAAAATCAATGGGATTTACCTTATGGGGCATGGCCGAAGACCCCACCTCTCCTTCTTTAATCTTCTGTTTGAAATAATTCATTGAAATATAGGACCAGATATCCCGGTCCAGATCGATTAAAATCGTATTGATTCGTTTAATGTTGTCACAAAAAGCGGCAAAATTGTCATAATGTTCAATCTGGGTGGTAACCCGACTGCGTGCCAGCCCCAAGCGATCGTTGACCAGATGTTCGCCGAATGCGATCCAGTCGATTGTCGGATAGGCCACATGGTGGGCATTGAAATTGCCGGTGGCCCCGCCGAATTTAGCGGAAAACGGAAGGGCCTCCAGTTGACGGATCTGGCCGAGCAGCCGATCCACAAACACATATATCTCTTTGCCGAGGCTGGTGGGGGATGCCGGCTGGCCATGGGTACGGGCCAGCATCGGAATTTTTTTCCACAAAGATGCCCTGGCTGCAAGTGCATCCACAACCATCTGCAATGCGGGCTGCAGCACATCTGTATTGGCCTCTTTTAAAGAGAGAGGGACAGCCGTATTGTTTATATCCTGGGATGTCAGCCCGAAATGGATAAATTCTTTGTATTTTCCTAGACCCAGTGCATCAAATTTTTCTTTGAGAAGATATTCCACCGCCTTGACATCATGGTTGGTAATTTTTTCGATATCCTTGGCACGCTGCGCATCATCCATGGTAAATTCCGTATATACTTTTCTTAGTGCCGGAAACATTTTTCGATCAAAATCACTTAGCTGCGGCAGGGGCAATTCGCAAAGCGCAATAAAATATTCCACTTCAACCCGAACGCGGTATTTAATCAGGGCCCCTTCCGAAAAATAGTCTCCAAGTTTTTGGGTGGCTTTGTGATACCGCCCGTCCACGGGTGAAACCGCCTGCAGCGTCGAAATCTTCATATTATTTTATCCTATTTTCTGTTCTCTGTTTCCTATCTTCTCTAATATCCGACCTCTAACCTCTGTCCCCTGCCCTCCGACCTCCGACCTCTGTCCCCTGCCCTCCGACCTCTGTCCTCTGACATCTGATTTCCGTCTTCTTTCACGTGAGCCCCTTCATCGATATCCCTTCAGCAGCGCAACCAGAAAAGCCCACACCTTTTCCACTGACGGCAGGTGTAGCCTTTCTTCGGGGGAGTGCGGGTTTTTCATTGTCGGTCCCAGAGAAATCATATCCATATTTTCATACTTGCCTCCGATGATACCGCATTCCAGTCCGGCATGAATCGATTCCACCTTTGGTTTTTGCCCGAAAAGGCCCTGATAGGTTTCCAGACAGCGGCTTAACAGGGGAGACTCCAGGTTTGGCATCCAGGCCTGGTATTCTTTATCAGTGTCGGCAGCGGCACCTGCCAGAGCGGCAATGGATTCAACCTGGGAAGTGATCATCTCCAGACAGGACATCACCATGCTGCGCTGACTGCTCAGCACTACCATGGAATCCGGGTTTGTCCTGATTCGTGCCAGGTTGTTTGAAGTTTCAACCAAACCTTCAAATCCAACCGTCATATCATTGATTCCATTAGGCAAAGCGTTTAATAAATTAATTATTTTCTGTGTATCTTCACTTGAAACCGCCATTGGTCCGGCGATTTGAGAATCATTAATCACAAAGGATACGGCCAGAGATGTTTCGACACCGGCATATTCCCGTATAATCGTTTTTTTAAATTCCGCAGTGATATCCTGCAAACGATCAACATCTGTTGAATCGCATGCAAAAACAGCCCCGGCACTGCGCGGGATGGCGTTGTGAGCCGTGCCCCCATCGGCCGATATCAACCGGATAGTGCTTTGGCCCCTGAGTTTATTTAATATCCGGGCCAGAAGTTTATTTGCATTGGCCCGGTGCGTATGGATATCAATTCCGGAATGTCCGCCGCGCAGGCCGTGGACCTGAATATTGCAGGTTTTATATGTTTCCGGATATTTTACAAAAGAAAGCGGATACGTTATTGTCGTATTTTTACCACCGGCACACCCGACAGTAAAAGCGCCTTCATTTTCAGAGTCGATATTTAAAAGAATTTTACCCCTCACGAATCCGGGTTCAAGAGCATTCGCACCGGTAAGTCCGCTTTCCTCATCTACAGTAAAAAGAAGTTCCAGAGGCGGATGCGCGACGGATTTATCCTCGGCCAGAGCCAGCGCTAAGGCGAGCGCAATGCCATTATCCGCCCCAAGAGTGGTGCGGTCCGCCCTCAGCCATTCGCCGTCAAACACAAACAAGATAGGATCCTTTGTAAAATCATGTATGGAATCGGCGGCCTTTTCGCAGACCATATCCATATGGCCCTGCAAAACAACAACCGGCCCATTCTCATAGCCGGGGGAAGCCGGAACGTTGATAACCAGATTACCAGCGCCGTCATGCCGATTTTCAAATCCCATATCAAGAGCTCTTTGCCCCAGCCATTGAGAAATCTGCTCCTCGTTTCGGGAACAACGGGGAATAGAATTGATCTGTTTAAATATGTCTATTATCCTGTCCAGTTTTTTTCCCATCTTGATCCTCCTTGTTTAAAGAGCCGTATGCACTATTGTGATATATAAACACATTGCCGTCCATCCGCAACCCATAACGTTCTCAATGCCTGCCGCTACCGGAGACACACAACAGGTTTTATCATAAACCAGATAGCAATCTATTTTGCAAGTTTTTATAGTAATGCCCGCAGACACCGAGTTTGTAAAATTCCCTGTACTCTCCGCCCCTGCCCTGATAAATCGTTTTAAATATCCTGTTGATTTTTTTTTGCTTTAAGGATATTTTTTACGGCAGAATCCATATGGGCCAATCAATAATGAGCATCCCTCTCAGACTGGAGATTTATTAAATGACGGAAAAAAGATTCACATCTACGATTAAATCAACCGAAGAACTCAAAGCCCACCAGCTAAAAGGGTTGAAATGGACGGTCGCCCACGCCTATAATGGATCTTCGGCATACCGAAATAAATTGGATCAGGCCGGAATTTCCCCTCCGGACATAAAATCACTTGACGATATCCGCAGACTCCCTTTTACCACTGCTGATGATCTGCGTGACGGCTACCCTTTTCCTTTGCGTTCAGTGCCGTTTGAAAAAATTGTAAGAATTCACTCCAGCAGTGGAACTACCGGAAAACGCAAGAATCTTTGTTATACTCAAAAGGATATAGATGACTGGACCCATTTTTTTGCCAGGGCCTATGAGATGGCCGGCGTCACATCGGTCGACAGAGTTCAGATCGCCGTAGGGTACGGTGTGTGGACCGCCGGCGCGGGCTTCCAGATGGCCTGCGAAAAAACAGGCGCCATGGCCCTGCCCGTGGGCCCGGGCAATGTTGACATGCAATGCCGGTTTTTAGTGGATTTGCAGGCAACGGTTCTCTGCTGCACCGCCTCCATGGGGTTGCTCATGGCCGAAGAGGTCAACCGCCGCGGTCTGATCGACAAGATCAATCTTAAAAAAATAATTTATGGTTCCGAGCGTTCATCGGTTTCCATGCGTAAAAAAATTTCCGAACTGCTGGGGGGCGCAGAACTTTTTGATATTCCGGGAATGACCGAACTGTACGGCCCGGGAACCGGCATTGAATGTCCGGATCATGACTGCATTCACTACTGGGGAGACTATTACATTCTTGAAATTCTTGATCCCGACACACTGGAACCGGTGATCGAAGGAGAATGGGGAGAAATGGTGGTGACCACCCTGTGCAAGGAGGCGGTCCCTCTGATCCGTTACCGCACCCGGGACATTACCCGGATTATTCCCGGACCCTGCACCTGCGGCTCGATCATGCCCCGCCATTCAAGGCTCAGGGGTCGAACAGACGACATGTTTAAATTCAGGGCGGTAAATATTTATCCTTCCATGATAGACACCATCATATCCGGGATTGAAGGCATGGGGTCTGAATATCAAATTCACTTGTCCCGTGACGAATCGGAACGGGGGATTATGCGAATCCTTGTGGAGTTGGATGAAACCACGCCGGTTGAACAATCCTCGGCCCTGGCCGGACAACTGGTGAACCGGATCAAAAAGAAACTGTTTGTAACACCCACGGTGGAAGCGGTGGCCTATGGCAGCCTGCCGCGAACCGAACGTAAAAGCAAACGAATTTTCGATACGCGCATCCAGGATGATATAGTATAGCCTTAAGATTATCCCACCTGCTGTACAAAAATCGAAACAAAATAAAAAACGACGTAACCACTCACGGGTTAATTAGATGTCCGGTTGCAAAAAACACTTTAATTTAGTAATGATGTGCATAATGATGGATAATGTATCATCGGCGGCAATACTCCAGAATTCTGATAAACAACCATTTGAACAGCGGCATTTAAGGAGGACAGTATTTTGTCCGGTATTCAGGAAATTCTTCTCATAGTCATTATTTTTCTGGCTATTTTTTTTATCCCCAGAATCACGGCCCGCAACCAGGACAGCACGGGACCTCGCGCACTTGTTTTCAAAACACGCCTCAAACTCTCCGGCTCCAACAGGCTTGCAGTAGTGATCTCGTGCATCTGGCCCCTGCTGGCCCTTGGCTTTTTTAAACCCTGGCAGGGAGGCCTGCTGCTTTTTTTATATATTGGAATCGGACCGGTAGTCGCGGGATGGTGTTTTTATTGGATATTTGCCGGATTCAGGAAATCCGGATAACCTCCCTGTAAACAGAGAAGGCGCAATCCATGATGGTATTTCTATCTTTGGCTTATGTTGTTGGTGAATGGCTGATTCGCTTAACGGCCCTGTTTACGGTCACCCGCAGACGCCAACCGGCAGGCGCCCTGGCTTGGCTGGCCGTGATTTTCTTTCATCCGTGGATCGGTATGATCCTCTACGTGATAATGGGAGAATCCCGCCTGACCCGGCGGCGCGTCTATGATTACAGCGGAAAAGTCAGGGCCGTCAATGACCTGCTCTCCTTTGATTCAAGCCGGTCCATGCCCCCGGATATCCGCAACAAAATCTTCCATCCCGAAATTGACAAAACCATGCAGCCACTGGCCGAACTCACCGAAAAGGTCGGTAAAATGCCGGTCATGGGCGGCAACGACATCCGGATCATCAACGAAAACACCGACCTGGTGGATTGTCTGGTAACCGATATTGATACGGCCAGACACCATGTTCACCTGCTGTATTACATTTTTAAAGATGACGAGACGGGGCGTAAGGTCGCAGATGCCCTGATCCGTGCTGCCGGGCGCGGGATCAACACCCGCCTTCTGGCCGACGCCATCGGCAGTAAGATGCTGTTTAAAACCGGACTGCCCGAGCGACTCATACAGGCCGGAGTTCAGGTCTATCCATTATTTCCAGTCAAATTTTTTCGGAGCAAACTGCGGCGAATAGATCTGCGCAACCACCGCAAACTTGCAGTCATAGACGGCAAAGTCGCCTATACCGGCTCTCATAATATTATTAATGCCAGTTACGGGCACAAAAACCTGGAATGGGACGACGTTTCGGTAAAAATCAGCGGAGCCGCAGTATTGAATCTGCAGCAAGTCTTTTTAACGGACTGGTACTGTGCCTCTAATGATCTGATCCAGGGGCCGGATATTTTTCCGGTACCCGAAGTGACCGGAGATGTTGTCACCCAGGTGATTCCCAGTGGTCCCGTGTACCCCAACCAGGGGTTCCAGAATGTCATTGTCGAAGCCATTCACATGGCCAGACGCCATGTGATCCTCACATCCCCCTACCTGGCACCCGATGAACCCTCCCTGCTGGCCCTGAAGCTGGCGGTTTTGCGGGGCGTACAGGTGGATATGGTCCTGCCCGAACGCAGCGACCAGATCATGGCCGGGGCCTGCGGCCGTGCCTATTACGAGGACCTGCTGGAGGCCGGGGTGAACCTCTATTTATATCGCCCCGGTCTTCTCCATGCCAAAACGTTGAGCGTGGATGATGAATTCGGCATGATCGGGTCCGGTAATTTTGACATCCGATCCTTTTTTCTGAATTTTGAATTGAATCTTTTGTTTCACGGAGCTGTGGCCGCGGCAAAAATACGGTTTCAGCAAAAACAATATATGGCCCGGGCCAGCCGCCTCGATCTTGAATCCTGGCGAAACCGTCCGGTCTACATCAAACGCCTGGAAGACGCGGCCAAATTGATGGCACCTCTGGTTTAGGATTAGAGAATCGGACCTCACAAAACAATGCCCCTCATCGGCTCCACCCGGTGTCGAATGGCGCCTGTCCCGACTGTCTCCATGAATTCGTGGCCGAGGCATTCACACATTTTTACCACCTGGTTCCAGTAGTCGATGCGCTGGTCATCACGGCCCCTGAACCTTGTAAAATCTTTTCTGTCCGGTATTCTGCCATAGGGCAGCCGCGCGATAAATTCTCTGGAAGGGGTGACGAGCAGTACATTATCCATGTGGGATCTGCATGGCTTGCGCCAGAACAGTTTCTTGTCAAACCACCCCGGGATAACAGTGTCCTTAAAGTGCGGGAACAAAACGATCTTATCGCTTTTTTTTAAAAACGGAAGATCCAGATGATAATCAATAACGCCGCCGTCCCGATACATGCCTTCGGGTGCGCCGGAAATATCTGTAATGCCCTGCATCAGCAAAGGAATTGATCCGGATGCCAGAATAGCGGCTTTTATATTGTGTTTATCCAGCGCAACCCGGCAGATGGGAAACTGGTTCATGGATATAAAAGGCGGCCTGTTCCGCGGATCGAAAAACAGGGCTCTCTCAAAAAAAAGCTTTAAAAATTTGCGGCTTACGGCATTGGTAACTGCAGCCAGGGCAAGTCCGGCAACCAGAACTGCGGGATGTCCGCTCCCTGTCAGTTTCCGGCAGCGAACCGCAAGCAGACTCAGCCGGCAAAAAGGATGTGCCAGCACCTGGCCGATGCGGGCATCGTCCAGAAAACAATCCAGTATCCGCACACTTTCGCGTGTAATATCGGCCGGTGACGGATTATTGGAATATCGCTGGTTGATATAGGCTGATTCAAGCTTTGCAATGGCTGTAGCGGGCCGGTCCTGTGACAGCGCGGCAAACCGCCAGGCCCCGATGGATGTTCCTATCAAAAACAGTGGTTTTTGGCGGTCTTTCAGCCATGATGAAAAAATCACCCGGTCCAGATGACTGAGTACCAGCCACTTGGCTGCTCCTGAAGCCCCGGCCAGAACCGCTACATCGTCGCTGTCAAGCCCCTTGTCCCTGATTCTTGCAAAAGCCTTTGGCCCGGCAATAAATCTCAGATTAAACCCCATCGGCAATATTCCTTTCCCTTGCGGTCGCTTTTTTTACGATTATGCAGAATTAAACAAACCGGGACAATCGGATTCTGCCATTTAAGTTGTGCAGATCGTCTCAAAAATTGCTCAATTCATGTGTCATGCCTTATGCGAATTCTCTGCTTGACATTCAAGTGCTCATGGCTTTATATTTGATATATACCAAACGATCCTCTTTCAGAACTTGAAATTTTATAATCCAACTCTTTTGTTTTACACACAAATCCAACTGTAACTGCCCACTTCTCTGCTTGCTGTTTCCTGCTTTCTGCTGCCTGTTATTTTTTAATTTCACACTGCACACCCCTGCCCCACAGTTGTATATTGTGTGTTGAATATTGTATACATCGTAAAGTGGCTCTTGGGCTCTACCCGTCACATGAAAGGAGGACGCTATGACAGAGTACAAAATTTTGATACCCTACAACTTCACCAGGGAAGATCAAAAAACCCTTAATTTCGTTATCTGGTCCTATTCCGAGCGTCAGGATGTAACCGTTACCCTGTTTCACACCTACACCCCCCTGCCCGAAATCGATGTAAAAGAGAATCCTCATACCCAAAAAATAATGAAGGGCGTCACCTACCTCACCACCGAACTCAGGGACAGGGAAAAAGAACTGAATGCCGCCAGAGAATACCTCATGGAAAAAGGCTTCAGCGAGGACAGAGTTGACTATGTCTTCAAAAAAAAAAGCAAATCCAATGCGGATCAGATTATCAAAGCCGCATATGATGGCGAATACAATATGGTTGTTTTAAGCCGAAAGACAGGAAAAATCAGTCAGCTTTTCTCCCGCAGCGTTCATAACAAAATTCTTGCCGCACTCAAAAATACCGTTGTCTGTATTGTCACCTGACATCTCGTACGGGCAGGTCTGACAATACAAACACACCATTAAAAAAAATGGACACTATCATGGGGATCTGTTGCCGGATACCACATGCGTTATGGCGGTTGGATGCAAGCAGGAATCAATGGATCCGATTCCACAAAACAACATGTTTTTCCAGTGCTTTATGAATAAAGGCCAAACTTGCAGCGCCATCATCCCGAACCCGAAATTAAATCGAAAATTTATGGCAGATCCCAAAGGAGGAAAAAATGAATCAGGAAACAAAAATTGGTATCGAGATATTCAAAGCCGTAACCAAATCCATTGCCCATTCCGAAGATATTGAAGTGATGAGCAACCATTTTACCCAGCTCCTCGTGGCAGCACTGGACATAAAAGGCTGCGCCATATTTATCCTGAATCCAGTGGACCAGGAACTTGAAATCCTGGCCAGTTTCGGACTCAGTATCAAGTACCTGACCAAGGGGCCGTTACAGGCACCCAAAAGCATTCATGATACCTTCAAGGGAAAACCGGTCATTATCCCCGATATCAGTAAAGATGACCAGTTGCAGTACCCGGACGAGGCCCGGAAGGAGGGAATCGCGTCGATTATTTCCCTGCCTGTCCTGTTTGCCGGCGAGGTCATCGGTGTTTTACGACTGTATCATTATCAACCCTGGGATATATCTGAAACAGATCTTGATTCTCTGAACCTTTTAACCGACAATATCGGTCTTGCCATGACCTTTGCACGATATCGCAATGCCATCCATGCCGTCACCGAAATCGTCGGGAACATTTTTAATCTTGAACTACCGGAACATATGGCTGTCCGGTAGAAGGCTGAAGGTAGAAAGTGCCTAACAAACAGGCAGAATGCCTTCCACCTAAGGCGGATAAACCGGAGCCAAATTAAATATTGAATAGTAAGAATTGAAAACTTTTGGTATCGCTCCGCTCTGTTTTTTTTTAAATAAAATCAATGCTATACATTCATTATTCACTATTCAATTTTCACTATTCAATTATACAAATCACCTCACTCTTTTTTTGACATAGAAAACACGAAATTAAGAATCAAGTGACTCAGGATGGAGGGTGAATCACAGGGCCTCGAAGCGGTTTTTCGCAACATTCTTTCGGATTTTATCCGGATCGAAAATTTGGCCGTTCATTGCAACATAAACACCGTATGGCAGGGCCTGAACAGCCGTAATGGCACAGGCGATATTAAAAATTGCATCGGTGAGCCTGAATTTTGCCGGCTGCATTGCCCCGGTCAGCACAATGGTTTTTCCTGAAATATTCTGCAGTATTCCGGCGGTGCGTATCATGGTATCGGTACCATGGGTCACCACGATACGCCGGTCCGGATCGGATTCTATTGTTTCATAAATCAGGCGGCGATCGCCGTCCGTCATATCCAGACTGTCTTTCCGCAACAACGTAACCACTTCATACTCAAAGGTAACATTGGCATCTTTCAGTACATCGATAACCTGGGGATCACCGATCTGAAATTCGCTTTTCCGATCAAAATAAATCTTGTCGATGGTTCCACCGGTTGTAATGAACTTTATCTTCATCGTAATGTCCCTTTTTTAAATTGAATATTGAGGTATTCTGCCTTCTTTTATAAACCGGAAGCAAAAATTTTGCCGCAGAGGTACGAAGGAAGGACAAGGAGGGATAAAAAATAGAAACAACTCCGTGTGCTCTGTGTCTCCGTCTGTGGGCAAGGTCAAAAAATCAAAATGGTGCGTATGGGCAAGTACTCTTGACAAAATCCTGCAAATTGTCAAGAGTATGATAGCATCTAAAAATGCTTTTTGCGAGATCATCCTGAGTATAATTTTAAAGCCTTAAAAACGACCATGAATTTTTAAAACCGGTTATGCCGAAACTGTATATCAAAAAATACGGTCAAACCTTGAAGGGCCAAACCATTGTTATTGCCGTCCGCGAAGGTATCTTCAGGGACAACTTTACAGACATCATAAATGATATCAAATTTTTAAGCCGCTTTCAGGTCCGGACCATTCTGTTTCACAATATCTCCAACCGGTTTGCCAACCGGAAACACTTTGCCGAAATGGAAACCCGGCTGCCGCAAACCCGGATCATCCGTGTGCCCGCAGATCAGGATTTTTACAGATATGTACTGAATTTTCAGGACCGGATGGACAAGATCATTTTTCTGGAAAGAAAATTTCTCATGGATCACAGCCATGAGCGAATCAATGCCCTGAACACCCAAAAAACCCGTGAATGCATCCGAACCTACAGGGACCTGATCGCCAACACCAATTTCAAGGGTATCATCGATAAGATCTGCCGCAAAATCGACAGCGGAGATATTGAACGGGTCCACATACTGCCGGCAGGCAAAAAAAGCATCCGGTGCGAACTGTTCAGCATAGAAGGCTCCGGAACCATGATCGCCAACAATTTTACCGAAACATTCGAACCCGTGCGCACGAACGAAGATCTGCGCATAATCGCCGGAATTCTTAAAATTTACCGCCGGCTCGGATTTATCAAGCCACGTTCCAGGGCCTATCTTGAAGAGCACCGGGATAATTTTTACATGGTAAAAATTGACGATATCCTGGTAGGCTGCGCCGAAAAAATTCAGATCAACGACAATACGGTTGAGCTGGGAGCCCTGGCCATATCCACCAAGTTTCGTAACCAGAGAGTGGCGGTTTTTCTGATCAATGCCTTTATGGCCGAGATGAAAAACCAGGGATTCAAAAACGTTGTCTCATTGACCGCCAATCCCAGGCTGGAAGGCCTTTACAACTTCCTGAAATTTAAAACGGGCTGTCCGCCCGGGCTGGCACCCAGGCAGGCTCGGTCTCCAGATAAAAAAATGTTTGTTAACCGGCTGTAAGTATAACCTGCGGCTGCTTACTCAATCATACTCACAACCTGATTGACGAGCTTCTCGATGCCGATGGCCACGTCCCTGATTCCGGGCCCGAGCATGTAGGCCGGTGTGGTCACGATCCTGTTTTTTTCATCAACGCATATATCCTCCACTGCAAGGTCTGCATGTGTTCCTCCCATGGCGGTAATGGCCCGGGCAGTAGCCACATCGTTGCCGATGGTCACCGTTGGATTTTTATCGGCCAGGACTTTTGCAAGGGCTGCCGGGGCAATACAGATGGCTCCAACGGGTTTACCCGCACCGGTCATTTCATTGATAATCCTTTTAACTTCCGAATGTACGATCGCCTCAGGACCCTTGACTGCAAAATCGCTGAGATTCTTGGCCGCACCAAAACCGCCCGGAATGATCAGGGCATCCAGGTCGGATTCATTGACTTCCGCCAGATTTTGAATCTCGCCCCTGGCGATCCTGGCGGATTCAACCAGGACATTACGCTTTTCTCCGCTTTCCTGCTGCGTCATATGGTTGATGACATGCATTTGTTCCATATCCGGTGCCATGCAGCAAATCTGCGCACCGGCACGGTCCAGAGCAAGCATGGTCAGCACTGCTTCATGGATTTCAGTCCCGTCAAAAACACCGCATCCCGATAAAAGAACACCTACTTTTTTTCCCATAATTTACCTCCTTTTAAGTTCCAAGTTCCAAGTCACAAATTTCAAACTGTATGCTTCAAGTATCGATATTGTAGTTTGTATCTTTCAACCTGCAGTTTTCCATATTCCAGACTTTTCAAAACAACCGTTTTGTGCTAACTGTTCATAATCATGGCGCACATTATCTGCATAGCCGGCCAAAAGGGCGGAACCGGAAAAACCACCACCGCTATCAATCTGGCAGCATCCCTGGCCCTGCATGAAAAACAAACCCTGCTGATCGACTGCGATCCCCAGGGAAGCGTCACCACCGGAATGGGCATTGATAAACAGGCTCCCTTGAAAGATCTTTACCATGTAATGACTGGAAATGCCTCCATTTTAAAGGTGATCTTAAACAGCCGGCTCGAATTTCTTAAAGTTATCCCGGCCCGATTCAAACTGATCCATATCGAGTCAAAACTTGTTTCCATACCCGGCGCCGAAGCATTGCTGCGACAACGGCTCAAGCCCTGTCTGGACCGGTTTGATTATATTATCATCGACACCCCTGCCTCGGTGGGATTCCTTACCGTCTGCGCCCTGGCAGCATCCGACCATGTTCTGATCCCCTTTCAGTACCAGGTATTTTCCTTAGAGGGCCTGGTCCAGCTTTTGGTCGTTGTTCAAAAAATACGGAGTAAGGTCAACCCCCACCTACGCATATCGGGTATTTTGCTGACCATGTGCGAAATTTTTCAATCCATGCGCAGTCAAATCAATGACGGCCTGCCGGCAAATCTGGGCCGGGCGGTCTATGACACAACCATTCCTTTTGACAAAGGCCTGCAGGATTCAGCCAATATGGCATTACCCCTTGCGCTTATGGATATGAATGCCGCCGGGGCCCGGGCGTATTTGAAACTATCCCTTGAAATCATCCGCAAAATGCCCCCCTGCCCTGCTCCAGGACATGATTTTCAAGCACAAAGCAGGTAAATACCCCCTCAAATACCGTTGTCCTGCCCTTGCATACCGTAACGATAACTGATTTTTTAGTATCGTTTCCAGATGCTGTCCTTGCCTCGGCTACCACGGTATCCCCTGTTTTTACCGGTTTGATAAATTTCACATCGGCGCGGCCCAGTACGACATTGGGATGGTTCACTGCAATCATGGCTGCATAATCCGCAAGACCGAAAATAAATCCGCCATGGATCAGTCCCGATCCATCCGACGACATGCATTCTTTGGTTTCAAGCTGCACACGACTGAACCCGCATTCTACCACCAGAGGGGTCCCGCACAGGCTTTGGTCAATCTTGTGATGCGTAGTAATTTCCACAACTGCCCTCCCCGTTTTTATCCTTTTCTATTTCAGCATGAATGATGTATACTGACAACCTGTTTTTGTGATGGATAAAGATAGATGCCTCCGGTTGTTTTTTTCGAACGCCTTGATCTTGGACAGAAATTCCTATTTCCGGGGGGACACTCTATATAGCCACAGGAGAATATTTTGGATAGTATACATAACATCAGACTTGAAAAACTCAGAAACTTGCTGGATAAAAAGAAAATCGACACATTAATGGTGTCCACAGAGGCAAACCGATTCTATCTGAGTGGTTTTACGGGTGAAGATACCCAGTGTGATGAATCGGCCGGGACACTTTTCATTACCCGAACAAAACTAATTCTGGCAACGGATTCACGTTTCGAGAAACAGGCAGCCGTCGAAGCCGGACAATTTGAATTATACTGTTATAAAAAGGGGATTCCCTGGGAAATTCACCATATTTTAAACATGCTCGACACGAAATACCTGGGAATCGAAGACCGGCGAATCTCCTTTTACGGATATTCACAAATCCAAAAAACACTGACAAATGCCGGACTTGACATCGAACTTGTCCCTGCCGGCGATATGGTTGAATCTCTGCGTTTGATCAAGCAGGAAAATGAGATTGAGGCCACCCGCAAGGCACTTTACCTGGCTGAAACGGTGTTTGAACATTTCTTAAAGGTCCTTTCGTGCACAATGACTGAAAAACAGGCGGCCTGGGCCATGGAAAAGGGAATGCGTGAGGCCGGAGCGGAAAAATTATCATTTCCCGTGATTGCCGCATCAGGCCCCAATAGCGCATTGCCCCATGCAATCCCCGGAGACCGGATGATCAATGCAAATGAACCCCTGCTTTTTGACTGGGGTGCCAGGCTGGGCGCCTACTGTTCAGATACAAGCCGCACTGTGATTCTGGGTCGCAGTGATGATCAATACAAAAAAATCTACGGGACTGTACGGGAGGCTCAGCAAAAGGCCATTTCGGCCCTGCGGCCCGGAATACACGCAAACGAGGTGGACAAAATTGCCCGCCGGCATATCGACCAGACTGAATTTAAAGGCACATTCGGCCACGGTCTCGGACACGGAACCGGCCTTGTCGTTCACGAAGAACCCAGACTAAGCCCCTTGTGCGACACAATTCTCCAGCCCGGAATGATCGTCACCGTGGAACCTGGAATCTATGTCGACGGCTGGGGGGGCGTACGCATTGAAAACCAGGTGGTAATCCGGGAAGATGGGTGCGAAGTGCTGAACAAGTTGCCCACCGACAGGTATATTGATGCGCTATAAAAGGCTATGAACGCCAAATATATTTTGAAATTTGGAATTTTAATCGTTGTGATTTATTTATCATTTGTTTTTTGATTATTGGAATTTATTTTCTGACATAAAAAACACGAATTTCAGAATTAAAATACTAGTACCAATTACCCCTGAACCTCTGAACGGCTACGAAAAAGGACATTGATTTGGCTGAAACAGACAACCTTGTCGAGCAGTACCTTACCCATCTTGCCATAGAAAAAGGCCTGGCTGAAAAAACGCTGGATTCCTATCGTCTGGATCTGGCCCGGTATGTCAAATTCCTCAAAAACAGCCGCGTTAAAAATTTCTCTAGCTCCGACACGGCCGTCATCTTAAAACATCTGATTGGATTGCGCAAGGCCGGCCTGGGTGCCCGCTCAAGAGCCAGACATCTGGTTGCCATAAGAGGTTTCTACAAATTCCTGGTTCAGGAAAAAATTATAAACCGCGATCCATCCAAAACAATCGACCTTCCCAAAGGCGGACTCAAGCTTCCGGATGTAATGTCCGCCCCGGAGATAAAAATACTGATAGATACTCCGGACATCTCGCGTCCCATCGGAAAAAGGGATCAGGCGATGATAGAACTGGCGTATGCCGCCGGGTTGCGGGTATCCGAACTGATTAATCTCAGGCTGCAGAACATCAACCTGGAAGCCTGCTTTGTCAGGGTCTTCGGCAAAGGCTCCAAAGAAAGAATCGTTCCCTTTGGAGCCTACGCCCAAAAAAAAATCAACGACTATCTGCAAATGGCAAGACCGATATTGCTCAAGGAATATCTAAGTGAATTTGTCTTTGTGGCCCGGGCAGGCAGGCCCATGACCCGCCAGGGATTCTGGAAACTGCTTCGAGGCTATGCCCTTAAAGCCAATATTCACAAAACAATCACGCCGCATACCATACGGCATTCCTTTGCCAGCCACCTGCTTGAGGGAGGCGCGGACCTGCGTGCCGTTCAGGTAATGCTGGGGCATGTTGACATCAGCACAACCCAGATTTACACCCATGTGGCCCGGGAACATCTGGTTAAAATGCACAAAAAATATCACCCCCGCGGGTAAAGGCCTGCGGGATATTTTTCACGGCAACATTTACACGAATCCGACTATTACAAAAGGAACATAAGCCCGTGGTAAACTCATTAAACAATGTTAATTCAATTGGATACTGGTTAAAATCTAATTTAACGCCTGAAGCTTCGGACAACTTTCTAAACGACTCTATCCTAAACATCAGGTACCCGGTATACTTGGTCGATTATCAGGGCGGACCGGCTGCCGTCAACAGCGGCACCGCCGTGATCAATCCGGTCGCTTTAGAGCCGGGCGCCTGCCCGTTGCTGGCCTATGCCCCGCCCCTGCATCCGGAAACTCTGGGAGACACCGTGTTCAAGAAGGCTCATAATATTCGTTATGCATATGTGGCCGGTGCCATGGCCAACGGCATTACCTCCGAAAAAATGGTGGAAGAGATGGGAAAGGCCGGCATGCTCGGATTTTTCGGGGCCGCCGGCCTATCATTGCCCGACATTGAAGCGGCCCTGGACTATCTACAGCAAAATATGCCCGGTATACCGTTTGGTTCCAACTTGATTCACAACCCCAATGATCCCGACCAGGAAGCGGCAGTTGTGGATCTGTACCTGCGCCGAAAAATACGGCTCATCAGCGCTTCAGCCTTTTTGCGGCTGACCCTGCCGCTGGTCTATTTCCGAGTGAAGGGGATACATCTATCGCCCGACGGCACGATCATCTGCCCCAACAGGATCATTGCCAAAGTTTCCAGGGTCGAGCTGGCCCGGAAATTTTTTGCACCACCCCCGGAAAAATTGGTCAACAAGTTGCTGGAACTACAAAAAATCACCCCCCGGGAGGCTGACCTGGCCCGACAAATTCCCATTGCCGATGATTTGACGGCAGAGGCCGATTCCGGGGGCCATACCGATAACCGCCCTGCCATGTCTCTCCTTCCCACCATGCTGTCGCTGCGTGATAAAATGATGGCAAAATACAATTACCAAAGGCCCCTGTGCGTGGGACTGGGTGGCGGAATTGCCACCCCTGCGTCCACCTCCGCCGCCTTTGCCATGGGCGCGGCCTATGTACTCACCGGGACAATTAACCAGGCCTGCGTAGAAGCCGGCATATCCCAAACGGTACGAAACATGCTGGCAGAGGCCCGTCAGGCAGACGTCACCATGGCCCCGGCAGCCGACATGTTTGAAATGGGCGTCAAGGTTCAGGTGCTGAAAAGAGGCACTCTGTTTCCCCAGCGCGCAGCCAAGCTTTACGATCTGTACTCCCGCTATGACTGCTTTGAAAATATCCCATCCAAAGACAGACAGGTGTTGACGGATAAATTTTTCTGCAGCAGTTTTGATGATGCGTGGAGCCAGACCCGGGATTTTTTTCTGCAACGTGATCCCAGGCAGGCCCAGCGTGCTGAAAAAGATTCGCGCCACAAGATGGCTCTCGTATTCCGTTCCTATCTGGGCCGCTCTTCCGGATGGGCAAAGACAGGTGATCCGGCCCGAAAAATTGACTATCAGATCTGGTGCGGCCCGGCCATCGGTGCCTTTAACCAGTGGTGCGCCGATTCATTTCTGGCGCATCCGAAAAACAGAAAAGTGGTCACCGTGGCCATGAACCTGCTTTTAGGGGCTGCCGTCACAACCCGAACCAACTGGCTGCGCATGCAATTTGACAAAGTGCCTCCGGGCATTGGAACATTTTCCCCGCTGCCCCTTGAAAAAATCCGGGAACTGATAAACGGATGAACATCGAAACCCCTAACCCGGCAAAGCCGGAACCAAATTGAATATTGAAAATTGAAAACTTTGACATAAAAAACAAGAACTTCAGAATATAGTCACGAAACGGATACCTCCCGGCTGAATCAAATTTCTATAGAGGTTTATTTGCTTTATTTATAGCAAAGTTGTAATTTAACAATATTTTTAGTGATTTTTATTTGATATTCGTATATAAGAATTATTGATGGTTGGCCATGTATTGAAGCGATGAAGGGTTTCGTAAATTCGAAACCCGGTGTTTTTTTACCTGACCAACCACCATATCTTTAAAATTCCATGTCAAAATCAAAAAGTTTGATCATCGAATATAAACAACCTGCCCAACCTGAACGAATTGTTTACCTGTGAGAATATGGAAGATAGCCTGCTGAATTATTACGAACGAGAACTGACATTTATCCGCGAGATGGGTGCGGAGTTCGCAAAAAAATATCCCAAGATTGCCGGCCGGCTGCAGCTTGAGCCTGACAAGTGCGACGATCCCCATACCGAACGACTCATTGAGGCGTTTGCATTTATCAGCGGACGGATCCATAAAAAAATAGAAGATGATTTTCCCGAGATAACCGAATCTATTCTCAGTATCATCTATCCTCATTACATCCGTCCCATACCCTCCACCTGCATTGTTAATTTTCAGCCCATAAAGCAAACCATCCCGCCGGTGGGCTACCGAATTGATAAAAATGCCGCGCTTTATTCCAAATCCGCTGGAGGCGGAGCCTGTCAGTTCACGACCGCCTATCCGGTTACCATCTGGCCCGTGGATGTGACCGAGGCAAAGCTCAGTGACCCTGTTAAACAGATCAAAGGCTCCCAGCAGGTTCTTTCGATCCGATTGCAGACATACGGAGGTCAGAGTATTTCCGAAATTAAATGGAAACAACTGCGCTTTTTTTTAAACGGCCCCCATCAGCATGTTTTCCATCTCTATGAACTCTTGTTCAACCACGTATGTCACCTGGAATGTGAAGCCGTGGACAGCCAGGGCAAAAAACAGATCATAACCATGCCCATAGACAGCATCGCGCCGGTGGGGTTTGGCCCGGATGAGGGTGTTCTTCCCTATTCCAAACGGTCTTTCCCGGGTTATATCCTGCTTTTTGAGTATTTCTGTTTTCCCGAAAAATTCCTTTTTTTTGATCTTTGCGGTCTGGAAAGGCTTCAAGACAGGGATCTTGCCGACATTCTGGATATCAGGATATTTCTGGACAAACCAGCCAAATCAAATCTTGTAATCAATGAAGACACTTTCTGCACAAATGCTACACCCGCGGTCAACCTTTTCAGTCGTATCGCGGAACCGATTCGTGTTGAACAGCAGAAAACGGAATACCGGGTCATCCCGGATGTCAGGAGACAGGATTCAACCGAGGTTTACAGTATAGACCGGGTGACGTCTTCATCCCTGTCATCGCCGGGCCATGAGGTCAATTTCAAGCCTTTTTATTCCGTAAGACATCATCTGGATGAAGACGACACATCAAACCGACGTGCGTTCTGGCATATGGAAAGACGGTCCTCAGGGAAAAAAGGCGATGACGGCAGTGAAGTTTTTCTATCCTTTACAGATTTGGATTTCAACCCTTCCGACCCGGGAGAAGAAACCTTGACGCTGCATGTCACATGTACGAATCGGGATCTTCCCGGGCGTCTTCCATTTGGTGATAATGCCGGAGATTTCGGCCTGGAAACCGCTGCACCGGTGGCCCGTATAAACAGCCTGGTAAAGCCTACCCGGACACGAAGACCTTCCCTTGAGGGGGCATTGCAATGGCGCCTCATCTCCCATCTCTCGCTCAACTACATGTCCATTGTACAAGGCGGGGAAGAGGCCCTTCGAGAAATTTTGAGCCTCTATGATTTTGACAATTCACCTGCCACGCGGCAACAGATAAACGGAATCGTTTCCCTTACATCCGAATACGTTACCAAAAGGATAGGACAGGGATTCTGCCGGGGGGTACGGGTCACAATAGAATTTGACGAAAATAAGTTTGTAGGCACCGGCCTTTATCTGTTCGCGTGTGTTCTTGAAAAATTCCTGGCCCAGTATGTGTCGGTGAATTCCTTTTCCCAATTGACGGCAAAAACGATGCAGCAAAAAGAGGCAATAAAACAGTGGGCCCCCAGAAACGGAAATCGGGTATTACTTTAAAAAAACGCCTGTTTGAGGAGTTTTACAGTTTTTCATTTTTTAAGGCTGTAGATCTTCTGGAATCCTTGTCTCCCGACAAGCAGCCGTTGGGCCGGACCCTTGTACCCGAGCAGGAAGCTGTCAGGTTTTCCGTGAAACCGGGGTTTGCTTTTCCGCCCAGCGATATTTCAAGCCTGGAGCAAAATGATAAAGACCGCCCGGTTGATATGGCAGTCACTTTCATGGGACTTATCGGTCCCAACGGTGTCCTGCCGCACTGGTATAATGAACTGGTAGAAGCAAGAAACCGAAAGAAAAATTCAAGTTTAGCCGCTTTTTTTGATATTTTTCATCATCGTTTTATATCTCTCTTCTATCTTGCCTGGAAAAAACACCGATTCCCGGAAAACTATCTGCCCGGGGCCAGAGATAGATTGTCCAGATACATGCTGAGCCTGTCCGGCCTCGGTACACCCGGACTCAGCAAAATGATCGGACTACCGGAGGAGTCTCTTGCTTTTTACAGCGGACTTTTATCAAGGCCGGCGCCGTCGGCAGTCGCCATCGAAGCCGTTGTCTCATATCTTGCCGGTACCGTCGTGACAATTGATCAGTTCATTGAGCAGATGATTCCCCTGGATGTTGGAGATCAAACCCGGATCGGCGCTGCCAACAGCCAACTTGGCATCAATACTGTTTGCGGAAGCCATGTCCGGGACTGCCAGAGCAAATTCCGACTCAACCTTGGTCCCATGAACTATACTGATTATCTTCGGTTTCTTCCGGGCGGTGATATGCTCAAACCGGTTTTTTCTCTCGTAAAATACATAGTGGGAATGGAGTATGAATTTGAAGTCTGCATATTTTTGCAGCGTGAAGAAATTCCGCCATGCATATTGGGCGGTGACACAGCACCGCGTCTTGGCTGGACCACCTGGGTTAAAAACCCTGATGTCATTCATGAAAGCGATCACGGCATAACATTCCAGGAAAACGAAATGTACAACTAAAATCTAACTCGGATAAACCAAAGCAAATTGAATAGTGAGAACTGAATATTGCAATCTGTGTAATTTGCGTAATCTATGGATTAAAATCGACAGATTACCTTCATTATTCAATTTTCAATTTTCATTATTCAACTATAAAGGAGCAAACCATGGCCGTATCAAATCTCAAGTCCCTTATCGGAAAACTGAACAGTACATGCCGCAGTGCGCTTGAATCGGCTGCCGGGCTTTGCATGTCGCAAACCCATTACGAAGTCGACGTTGAACACTTCCTGCTTAAACTGCTTGACCTGTCAAATACGGATATGGAGAAAATCCTGAGACATTTTGAAATTAATCAGAATCATCTGACGGCAGATCTGACACGAAGCATGGAAAGTTTTAAAACCGGTAATGCCCGTACACCTGCCCTTTCACCACGTATACCAAAAATGATACAGGACTCCTGGATGTCAGCCTCCATTGATTTTCAGGCGCCAAATGTCCGCTCGGGTCATATTCTTTTGTCTCTTCTGAGCAATGATCAGACAGCCAGAATGCTTTTGGCAAGCTCGGAGACGTTTAAAAAGGTATCAATTGAAACCCTGGCTCAAAGCCTGATGGATATCGTGGCGGGTTCCGCCGAAGACAGTCAAGTCTCAGAATCCGGTCAGACCGCTACCATGCCCGGCGGGGCAAAACCCGCTTCAACCAAAGCCCTGGATCAGTATACCATCAATCTGACACAGATGGCAAAAAACGGAGAAATTGACCCGGTTTTGGGTCGTGATTTTGAAATTCGGCAAATGATTGATATCCTGATCCGTCGCCGGCAGAACAATCCCATCCTCACCGGCGAAGCAGGCGTCGGGAAAACGGCTGTTGTGGAGGGGTTTGCCCTGAGGATTGCGCAGGGCGATATGCCGCCGGCGTTAAAAGATGTTGTCATTCATTCCCTTGATATGGGTCTTTTACAGGCCGGTGCCAGCATAAAAGGAGAGTTTGAAAACCGTTTAAAATCCGTCATCAACGAGGTAAAGGCCTCTCCGGTGCCCATCGTTCTTTTTATTGATGAAGCCCATACCCTGATCGGGGCCGGCGGCCAGGGGGCCGGCGACGCAGCCAATCTTTTAAAACCGGCGCTGGCGCGCGGTGAACTGCGCACCATAGCAGCCACCACATGGGCGGAATACAAGAAATATTTTGAAAAAGACGCAGCCATGGCCCGCCGTTTCCAGGTTGTAAAGGTAGAGGAGCCGGACGAGATAAAGGCCCTGATCATGATGCGGGCCATCGGACCGTTTCTGGAGAAACACCACAATGTCATGATAACTGATGATGCCCTGGCGGATACGGTTTCCCTTTCCAGCCGCTACATTTCAGGCCGGCAACTACCTGACAAGGCGGTCAGCGTGCTGGATACCGCCTGTGCAAGGGTGGCCATCGGGTTGACCACAAATCCGCCGTCCATTGAAGAGGCCACCCGGCATATCGCCGATATTAAAAGGGAACAAAAAACCCTTGAAAAAGAAACACTCATGGGGCGTGACCATACAATGAGGCTTTCCGCCCTTGAAAAGGAAACGGAAGAAACACGTATGCGTCTGGATGATTTGAACCGGCAATGGCAGGACGAGATGGAAATCGCCAAGAAAATCATGGACCTCAGACAGGCAATTGCTGATATGTATGAGGCACAGTCGGCAAGTGAAGAGCTTCCCGAAAAACAGGATGCCCTCAAGATTCTCGAAATTGAACTTACCGAAAGGCAGGGAGATATGCCCCTTGTGCAGGTGGCTGTGGATTCCCAGATTATCTCTGAGGTAATCTCAGGATGGACCGGTATTCCCACAGGCCGGATGCAGGCGGATGAAATCGAGACCGTGCTTCACATGGAAAAACTGCTGGGTGAAAGGATCATCGGTCAGGACCATGCCCTGGCTTCCATTGCTCAGATGATCCAGACTTCCAAGGCGGGCATTGAGGACCCGTCCAAACCAACGGCGGTCTTTCTCTTTGTCGGGCCGAGCGGTGTCGGAAAGACCGAAACGGCCCTGGCCATCTCCGATCTTTTGTACGGTGGCGAAGACAACGTGATCACCATCAATATGTCCGAATACCAAGAGGCCCACACGGTTTCAAGCCTCAAGGGTTCACCTCCGGGATATGTCGGCTACGGCGAAGGCGGTGTGCTGACCGAAGCGGTCAGGCGGCGGCCCTACAGTGTGGTTCTTCTTGACGAAATAGAAAAGGCACACACGGATGTAACTGAAATTTTTTACCAGGTATTCGACAAAGGAAAAATGGAAGACGGCGAAGGCCGGCTGATCGATTTCAAAAACACCCTGATTATCATGACCTCCAATCTGGGAACGGATATGATCATGAACCTCTGCGCCGATGAAGAGACCATGCCTGAACCGCCGGCACTTGCAGAGATGCTTGGCCCTGAACTTCAAAAACATTTCAAACCCGCCTTCCTGGGCCGTGCCAAGGTGGTGCCTTATTTCCCCATCACCGATGAGAATATGCGCCTGATTATAAAACTCAAGCTGGGCCGGGTGGTAAAACGCATGCAGGAAAATAAAAATATCACTTTTAAGTACAATGATGAGCTCATCGAATCCATTGCCGGCCGATGCACAGAGGTAGACAGCGGGGCCCGAAATGTGGACCATATTCTTACCAATACGCTGTTGCCTGAAATGTCAAGGGAGATCCTGACGCGCATGGCAAGGGGCGAACAGATTAAAAAAGTAACGGTATCTCTGGCCGGCGAGGGATTTAATTTTGATGTAAAATAGTTAAAGTTGAAACCTACCTGCCTGAAGGTAGGGATTTTTGTCCTTAAATAAGACTGATAACAAAGGGGAACCGATATGCCCTATACCCAGGAAAATAAATCGATTGTGATTGATACGCCGCTGGGCAAAAACGAGCTGTTGCTGACCCGATTTTCCGGGACGGAAGGTATCTCCACGCTTTTCAATTTTGAATTGGAGATGCTGTCGGAAAACCACGAGATCGCTTTTGATAAAATCATCGGGGAGGTCGTCACGGTTTCCATCATCCTGCCGGATGGTAATAGCCGGTTTTTCAACGGCATTGTTTCCAGATTTTCCCAGGGAAACGGCGGCGGCAAATCCAGAGGAGACAATCGTTTTTCCCATTACACGGCAACGATGGTCCCATGGTTCTGGCTGCTTACAAAGACGGTTGATTCAAGAATTTTTCAACAACTTTCCGTGCCTGATATCATCGAGAAGCTTTTTAAGGAAAAAGGCTTTTCCAATTACAAAATAGCGCTCCATGACAGCTACGACAAAAAAAACTACTGTGTCCAGTACCGGGAAACGGATTTTAATTTTATCTCCAGGCTCATGGAACAGGAGGGAATCTGTTATTTTTTTGAACATGAAGAAAAAAAGCACGCCTTAATTCTGTCCGATTCTCCGGATGAACACAAACCCTGTCCAAAACAGGAGATTGCCCGGTGTCAGATGAGTGCCGGCGGCTGGCTGGAAGAGGATGTCATAACCAAACTGGCATGGCAGCAGGAAATCCGGATCGGCAAATATACCGTAAATGATTACAATTTCGAGGTGCCGAATACCGATCTGAAGGTGGAGGCATCCACCCGGCATCCATTAGGACCCGGAGAGCGTGAAATTTATGATGCACCGGCCCGATACGCCAAGCGCAATGAGGGCGATCGGATGGCCAATATCCGCATGCAGGAGGAAGAGGCCCGGATCACCCGTATAACCGGCGCAGGGGACTGCCGGGCATTTACCAGCGGATATCGGTTTGATCTTCTGGACTATCACAGGACGGATATGAATGAAAAATCCTATGTTTTGACCTCCGTCGATCATGACGCTTTCGAACCGGCCGGCACTTCCGGACACGAGACCAGTGCATCTTATACCAATAAATTTACATGCATTCCCTTTGAGATTCCCTATCGACCGCAGCGAAAAACCCCCAAACCGGTGCTGGAAAGCGCCCAGACCGCCATCGTTACAGGCCCTTCCGGGGAAGAGATCTACCCGGATAAATACAGTCGGGTCAAGGTTCAGTTTCCATGGGACCGCGAGGGCAAAAAGGATGAAAACAGCTCCTGTTGGATTCGGGTCAGCCAGCCCTGGGCCGGCGCCGGCTGGGGAGCCATGTTTATCCCCCATGTGGGGCAGGAGGTGATTGTAAATTTTGTCGAAGGCGACCCGGACCGGCCCATCATCACCGGCCGGGTATACCACGGCACCAACATGCCGGCAGACACATTGCCGGATGAGAAGACAAAAAGTGTTATTCGAAGCCGGCAGGACAACGATATCGTCATCGAAGACAAAGAGGGCGACAAGCATATCCATATCAAACAGGCCTGCGGAAATGAAATTATTATGCATGAAGGAACTCCCAGCATCGATATCAAACAGGCCTGCGGAAATGTAATTCTCATGCGCGACGGATCCGGAATTCAGATCCGGGACCAGGCCGGCAATGAAGTTGTTCTGGATTCGGCCGGGGCATTTCTCAGGCTCCATTCTCCTTCCAACGATTCTACAATAGAGCTTGGTAAAAGCATCAATGAAAGCACCACAAGCAGCAGAAACAGCACCATAGGCGGCAATCGGACATCCAATGTTCAAGGTAGTTCAAGCAGCATCATCTTCGGTGCCAAAGAGCAAACCATATTTGGACCGTTTAAGGCAGAATGGAAAGGCATCCAGGCCAAGATATCCGGCGGCCTGGTTTCAGAAACCTTTATTGGAGGAAAACATGAAACTCTTGTGGGCGCAAAGGTCACATTGAATGCCGCAAAAGAGATCACTAAAAATGCGGCAAACCGAGACAGACAGTCGGCCGGCCATATCTTTTACGGATCAGCAGCCTACATACACCTGGAAGCTCCCGGCAGCATGCTCTGGCTCGATGGCGACGGGGCCGATATTATGGCGGGCAGCTCAGTTATTAAAGTTAACAACAGCGGCCCTATCACCTTAACTTCAAGCAGTGACATTAAAATTGATTCCGGCGGAGATGTGACCATCAAGGGCGGTAATATCAAACTGGAAGGAGATGCTAAAATTACTGGTGAACTTGACCATCCAAGCATTAACGCTAAAAAATAAGGATCACACCATTAAAAAGGCTTTTTATGAAAAATCCGGCCTGGGCATTAATAGCCATAATCATTGTTACCGGAGTACTGGTGACGGTAAATAATCTGCTGTATCTGGATATCCTGGGTATAGGGCGGTTTATAACCAGGAAAAAATTCCCGGAAGCCGCTGCCAGGCTTGGATTTAAAGCTCAATCCGAATGGTCTCACAGGATTTTCCCTGAATACTCAGGCCGTTACAGGGAACACGATGTGTTAATCGCCCACGAGCGCTCAAGCATCAGGGTTTCCATACAACCTGTTCCCGGTCTATTTTTAAATACTTTTAAAAAAAATATTCAATTCAATACCGGAAACAGTGCCGTGGATCTTTTTTTTTCCGAACGAAAAGCACCGCAGGCAACCTGTCAAAAAATCATAAACAGCACGGATTTGCTTGCCTATATCGAAAGCTTTATTAAAAAATGGGGAAAAAAATGCCGAAAGGTTGATTTGGAACCAGGTTATATAGAATGCGCCCTAAAATTCGGCAATGGTCATTATATTCCAGCATGGATTCTTGAACCTATAGTCTCTGACATGGTCAAACTTGCTGATTTACTGCAAGCAGCGGTCGCAGAAAAATAATACCAATCATGCCCGATTTACTTTGTTTGATTGTCAACATTCCGGTTCAGTTCCGGAATCGGCACATACAGCTATTCTAAAGACACGGTGACAGGCGGTTAACCATTGGAAATAATAAACGAATCTTTATTTGAAATGGCATACATTCCGGGACGGCTCCCCTTTCCAGGGCATTCCTTGACCCTTATCGTCAAGGGAACCTTTGATTTGTCACCGGGAAAAGCAGCTACGCCGTCAGAAGAACAGCTATATCCCACCGGCGATGAATTCCACGAAGAGGATGAAGAGATGCTGGGAGGTCCTGTATATGCATCTGATTTCGCCTGTTTCAAACCCGCAGCCGATTTGCTGTTAAAGGGGAAATGTCATGCCCCTGCCGGAGAACAGCGCCTGGCCCGACAGGCGTCTTTCCAGGTCGGTTCCCATGCCAAAACCCTCATGGTCACCGGTGATCGCACCTGGAAGCGCGGCCTGATGGGTTCCACCCCAAGTGCCCCTGAACCGTTTACAGCGATTGATCTGAATTATCAGAACAGCTACGGAGGCCCCGGATATACTGAAAATCCCGTGGGCAAAGGGCTGGGAAAACAGGTGGACAAAAACGGAAAGAAGGTCAGGCCGCTTCCCAATATCACCCATCTTACAGACACCCTCAGAACCCCCCGGACACGTCTGGAACCGGCAGGTTTCGGGCCTCTGGCCCAGACCTGGAAACAGCGCCGCGCTTACCTGGGCACCTATAAAGGCAAGTACCTGAAAGAATACTGGCCCTGGTTTCCCGTTGATTTTGACTGGCACTATTTCAATACGGCACCAATTGATATGCAGGTAAAGGGATATCTTGCCGGCGATGAAAAGCTCAATTTTACAAACCTTCATCCGCAGCATGGGCAATATGAGGCAAGTCTTCCCGGGTTGAGAATTCGTTGTTTTGTGAACCGGCGGATTGATCCTGAGCCCGCAGCTTTGCAGTTCAAAGAAGTCAACATGCGCCTGGACACCTTGTGGGTTGATATGGATGGCGAAACCCTGGTGCTTGTCTGGCGCGGGTGGTGTGAGGTTTTGTCTGAAGAATTCGAGGATATTGCACATCTGCTTATTGTCTCTGAATCTTTGCAAGATCCTTTAAAACCGGTGGCGCATTACCAGGAGGCACTGGGAAAACGGTTGCGGGAAATAACAAAAGGCGATGACGACGAGCAGCCTGAAGCGCCGAACGAACCTGACGAAACAAAAAAAGCGGATGACGACATCGAGGCTGAAATTGCCAAAGCCGAGCTGGAAAGCAGGGCCCAGTTGATCGCCGCCGGCATCGACCCTGATAATCTGCCGGAGCAAAGTGAAGAAGATAAAAAAAAGGAAAATGCGCTTCTTAAAGAACTCGGCTTTGAACCTGAAGAAAATAAGGTATCTCTGACCCGCGAGCTTGTCCACGAAAGATTTAAACGTGGCGAAAGTTTTGCCGGAGAAGACCTGTCAGGACTTGATCTGTCCGACCTTGCATTAGCCGGTATTGACCTGCATGAATGTATCCTTGCCCATGCGATATTAAAAAACAGTGATCTTTCCGGAGCTGACCTTTCCGAGGCCAATTTTTCTCATGCAGATTTCGCCGCAGCAAATTTACAGGGGGCGTCGCTGCTTGAAGCGGATTTCACGGAAGCTGTTCTTGAAGGGGTTGACCTGAGCAAGGCTATTCTTGAGGGTGCCGTATTTGAAAAAGCCAGGATGCAAAAGGCAAGACTTTCTGATGTAAAAGCTGCCGGCGCCGACTTCTCCCGGGCGGATTTAAGTGAAGCTTTATTAACCGACAGTGTTTTTGTAAAGGCGGATTTTTCAGAGGCCCTTTTGCAGCGTACCGATTTTGGCAGATCTGATTTAAAAGAAGCCTGCGTGGAGGGGGCATGCGGCCCTGATATCCGCATGGATGAGGCCGATCTCACCGAACTTCGGGCCTCGGAAGGCTGTAATTTTCCGAATGGCTCTTTTCGCAGGGTGCATGCTGACGAATCCATCTGGGAGAATGCCGATTTAAATGATGCTGATTTTTCATTTGCCTGTATGGAGGGGGCTGATTTCACTTCTGCTGCTCTGGAAAGGGCAAATTTTGCGGCCGCCGATATGAAATTTACCCGTTTCACCAAAGCAAATCTGAAGGGGGCAAAAATGGTGAGTGCCAACCTTTTCGAAGGGAGTCTTGAAAAAACCGATCTCACCGGTACGGATCTGCGCGGTGCCAACCTTTATGCGGCAGAGTTTCTTGAAGCGCATCTGGAAGAGACCCTGCTGGAATTTGCCAATATCAAAATGACCAAACTGGCCCGAAAATAGGAACAGTCAAATTATGTCGATTCCTGAAAATTTTGAAGAACTGCTATCAAGGCTCAAGGCAGGTGAAGTGCTTGAAGATCTTGTCCTGAATGCAAAAAAAATGAAAGGAATGCTGCTTGCCAATGCCCGTATGCCGCGGGCAAAGTTTGATGATTGCGACCTTAAAGAAATCAATCTTCGTGATGCCGTGTTACCGATGGCTTTTTTCAATAAGGTCAATCTTGACAAAGCCTGCCTGGCCGAAACCGATATCAGTGACTCGGTCTGGCAGAACATTGAGGCCTCGCACATCGATCTTACTGGTTCCGACATATCCGATGCCATTTTTTTTGCCGATAAAATCCCTGTAAAGGACCCGGCACTGGTCAATATCTCTTTTAAAGATCTGGCGCTGCCGGCATCGGTAATCGAGGATTTGCGCAGCTTGGAGATATGTGGCTTTGCCGGCGTTTCAGCAAAAATGACGGCAGCCGACCTGTCTGGTGCAAAGGCCCGAAAAACCACCTTTGAAAATGTGCTTCTTGATAATGCCCTGTTTACAGGGGCCGATATGACGGCCGGGCAGTATACAAAATGTTCGCTGACCAATGCCTGTTTTGAGCAGGCCCTGCTTGCGGAAACTAGTTTTGCCGAGTCAAATCTTAGCGGCGCATCCTTTACCGGGGCCAGGTTGATAAATACCCATTTTAAGAACAGCGACCTCAGCGGATGTGATTTTACCCAGGCGACCCTTGACAATACCCGGTTTTCCAAGGTCGATATGCGTACTGTATCCGGGCTGCCCCGGGATTTGCGGGGATGCGTCTTTACAGCGTGTGATCTATCCGGAGTTGATCTGTCCCGGGCGGATCTGTGCGGGGCCGCTTTTGTGGATTGTTTGTTGCCGGGTGTATCTCTGGCCCATGCAAATCTGGTCAATATTGCCATCCGGAATTGTACGCTGGAAAAAATCGATTTCAGCGGACTTGATCTTTCCGCTTCTGATTTTGCTGCAGCTAAGATGAAAGGCGCTGTATTTGCCGGGTGTAATCTTGAGGATGTTGATTTTTCTCATACAGACCTTGAACAGGCGAATTTCACCGGTGCCAAATTAAATGACGCTCTGTTTAGCGGCGCCAATCTGGCAGAAGCCATTTTCAGAGACGCTGAGCTGAGCGATTGTGAAATGGAAGATGCCAACCTCGCCAATGTTGATCTGAGCAGCGCACGAATCAGTAAAACCGACTTTACCGGGGTTGATTTTACCAAAACCCGGATTCACGATACCACTTTTCACCTGTGCGAATTGAAAAAGACCAGCTTTAACGATATGGACCTGTCCAGATGCTGTTTTGTTGATTCCGACCTGGAGGATGCAGACCTTAAAAACGTGAAACTTGACAATGCCGATTGTCGACAGGTTAATTTCAGCAAGGCCGATCTTTCAGGGGCAAGACTGGTAAATGCGAGATGCCATACTGCTGATTTCACGGGAGCAACGCTTGAGCAGACCCTTTTTATTGAAGCCGATATGCGTTGCGCCTGCCTTGTCAAGGCCTTAGCCGGAAAAGCCAACTTTATGCGTGCCCGCATGGATCGAGCTGAATTGAATTATGCCGACTGCACAGGAGCCGTATTTACCGGCTGTCAGATGCCCTATGCTGATTTTTCCCATGCAGTTTTGCAAACCGCGGATTTTTCCCGGGCAAACCTGCAGCAATCGGTTCTGCACGCAATTAATGACCAAGGGACAAAATGGCGTGGTGCAAACCTGAAGCTGGCCGAACGGACAGACAAGGATTTGGCTGCAGCGGAAAACTGGCATCCGCCGGTGACGGATAAACGGTAGCGATAAAGGAGATTTGCAATGCCCAATACCGCCAAAATTTACGAACTGACGAAAAAAACGCCATATTTTGGCCCGGCTCGCGTGCTGGCTGTTGATGAATCGGCCAATCTGGTTCAAGTGAGGCTTCTGAAAACAACGGACCGGCCCGAAGTGTGGTGCAGGCCTGTTTTATCCCTTGCCCAATCCCTGGCTTTAGGGGATGAGGTTCTGGTTATGGGAGAAAAGATAGACGATATCTATATTGTCGAACTGCTGGCTCACAGCCGGGTTGCAGACATGGACCAGACTCAGGTCATCCCTGCGGCAAAAACGAAAGCAGGCGCTTTTGTGGTCATTGATACTGAAAAAAGCAATGCGGACCATGAAATTATCAAAATTTTTTCCAACCAAAAAGAGCTTGTTTTCGAGTATGACGCCAAAGCCGAAAAATCCCGAATATTTGCCCGATCCGGTGATCTTAAACTAATGGCAGAGATGGGAGATATTGCTCTTAATGCTGCCGGAAAAATTAAATTCAATGCTGAAAAAGTTGAAATAACAGGACGTTCACAGGTCTGCTTGGGGGTATCCCGGCTCACTGGTGATTCCGGGACATCGGTTGCTCTTGATTCGCAAAGGGTAAGGATTGACAGCTCGGAAATGAAAATCAGCGCCAAAAGAGGGACTCTGTTTTTTACAGAACTTCGCTATGCAGGAAAAAAAATCTTCGCCACAGCAGGACATGTGCGAATTATGGCCCGGAAACTCGAAACAACAGCCAAAACCATTTTGGAGAAAGCGGATAATGTTTACAGAAAGGTTAAGCGACTCAGTCAGTTGCAGGCCGGAAGAAAAAGAATTCTTGTCGATGACACCTTTTATGTAAAAAGTAACCGTTCAGTGATGAAATCGGATAAAGATTTCAAGGTTAAATCAGATAAGATTCATTTGGGATAGCCTTTGAATGGAATAGCGAATAGTAAAATTTTTCGAAATGTTGTGTAATTTATTATTTGCATATATATTCCTCCTGCCGCCCTAATTCAATGCCGAATAATTTTTGATATCCTGACCCAGTTTTTTTACAAAGCCCTTCATAAAATCTGTAATATTGAGCATAACCGCACTCTCGGCGGGCATATTTGAAATTTCCATACCCCCGGAAAAAATATCCACACTTTGTTCCTGAAGGATTGACCTGCCCTCATATCGCACCTTTCGAATGCTGATAATCTCCTGTATGCGATACTGCAGATTTTTATCTAAAGGATTGTCTGATTCCGGCCTGATAATAAAAAGACGATACTGTTTATCCCTCTCCTCGTTTGTCCCTGTTTTACAATTCGTCCTGCTGCCGTTAAAGCAAAAGCCATTTGCGTGCAGCCATTTTTGTAAATCCGCCAGGATTTTTTTTGCTTCGGGTATTGTAAATTTCAGATGCGCCACCAGATAACCGCCTAAATAAACGGTAAAAACCTGATCAGGATGATATTGCCTGGCATAACCGGACTGAATGCCGCCAAGCGGATCAGGTGGAAGGAATTCACGGGACCAGCGCTTCCATTTGGCCATATTGATCCGAAATTTTCGGGCAAGCTCCCGATTATTATAGAATTTCAGCATTCTAAAAATCCTTGTGGTTACATAGTTGTTATATCAATAGAACAACTATGTTTTTTTGTCAACCCCTGCAAATATTGAGTTTACATATTACAGATTGTTTGTTATGGAATAAATTTGAATTTATAAAAATTCGACAATTACTTCAGTTCAACATGACCGATACTTGGGTCAACCCCTCAAGTTATCGACAGGGAAAAACATTGAAAAAAAATAAAAAAAACTCAGCAAACACCCCGCCGGTTGCCGTTATCGGAATGGGCTGCGTATTTCCCAAATCTTCCGGTCTGAAAGAATACTGGCGATTGATTTTCCGCGGTATTGACGCGATTACCGAAGTTCCCAAAACCCACTGGTCGCCGGATGATTATTTTGATCCGGACCCTAAAAAACCCGACCACATATACTGCAAACGGGGCGGATTTCTTTCACCGGTGGCCTTTGACCCCACCGAGTTTGGAATTCCGCCCAATTCGCTGGAAGCCACCGACACATCTCAACTGCTGGGGCTGTATGCTGCCAAGGCAGCCCTGGATGATGCCGGGTACAGCCACGGCAAAGACTTTAACCATGGCAAAACCAGCGTTATTCTCGGTGTTACAGGCACCCAGGAACTCGTGGTTCCGTTAAGCTCCCGCCTGGGACATCCCAAATGGCGCAGAGCTCTGGAAGATTCAGGCATCGAAAAGGAAAAAGCAGCTGAAATCATACAGCGCATCTCAAACGCCTATGTTCCATGGCAGCAGAACTCCTTTCCCGGGCTGCTGGGCAACGTGGTTGCCGGGCGAATATGCAACAGGTTGGATCTGGGGGGCACAAACTGTGTTGTAGATGCCGCATGCGCAAGCTCCATGAGCGCCGCTCACATATCCCTGCTGGAACTCTATTCAGGACGCAGCGACATGGTAATTACCGGCGGCGTGGATACCCTGAACGACATTTTCATGCACATGTGTTTTTCCAAAACCATGATTCTGTCACCTACCGGTGACGCAAAGCCGTTTTCCAGCGAGGCCGACGGAGTGGTGCTCGGAGAAGGAATCGGGATGACTGTGCTCAAACGGCTGGAAGACGCTGTCAGAGACAAAGACAACATCTATGCCGTCATTAAATCCATGGGAACATCCAGCGACGGCAAATCCCAGAGCATCTATGCCCCGCGGGCAGAGGGACAGGCACAGGCTTTGCGCAGGGCATATGAAAATGCCGATATCGATCCGTCAACGGTGGAACTGGTTGAGGCTCATGGCACAGGCACCAGGGTCGGCGATCAGGTGGAATTTAAAGCCCTTAAAGATGTTTTTCAAAGCAGTGCTGCAAGTTCGGGCAACTGGTGCGCCATAGGATCGGTCAAATCCATGATCGGGCATACCAAAGCTGCTTCCGGTTCGGCCGGGCTTATCAAGGCTGTCCTGGCCCTTCATCACAAGATAATTCCGCCCACGTTGAAAGTCGAACAGCCTGACCCCGGCCTTGAAATTGCGGACAGTCCCTTTTACCTGAACACCCAAACCCGGCCCTGGATATCAAACAAAGCCCATCCCCGCCGCTGTGCAGTCAGTTCCTTTGGGTTCGGGGGCAGTAATTTTCATACGGTACTGGAAGAATACCAGAGCCGGAAAAAACAGGTTTCCTGGGATGGTTCCGTTGAGATTTTTGCTTTTTCTGCGGATTCCAACAAAAATATAGCCAAATCCCTCAAGCACTTGCAAAAAAAACTGACAGATAACCCGGGCCCTGATGCAATTGCTGTTCTGGCAGCTAAAACCAGAAGCGATTTCAAAACAAATCATTCTCACCGCATGATTCTGGTACTGGAGGCGCCGCAAAAACCTGCCGATCTTCTGGAGGATGCGCTTTTGCAGATGGAAAACAACCATGGCAGGATGACCTGGAATACAAAGCAGGCCTACTATGGTTCCGAACCTGCGCCAGGCAAGCTCGCTTTTGTTTTTCCCGGCCAGGGCAGTCAGTACATCGGCATGGGACGCGACCTGATCTGCGCCTTTCCCGAAGCTCTGGAAGCCCTGGAACGCGCCGACCGGATCCTTGACCTTCCTGACAGTCTTAATGACCTGATTTTCCCGAAATCATCGTTTACCCGGGAACAACAGGCCCATGAAACAAAACTGCGTTCAACCGATATCACACAGCCTGCCCTGGGCGCTGTCTGTCTGGCTTTACACAACGTCTTACAACGCTTTAATGTCAAACCACAGGCTGCCTGCGGCCACAGCTACGGAGAACTGCCGGCCCTTTTTGCCGGCGGCGTTATTGACAAAGATACCCTTTTGCAGCTCTCTTTTCTAAGGGGTCGCTACATGGCTGCCGCCGATAAAAACGGGGCCATGCTGGCGGTCAAGGCTCCCATTGATAAACTGGCGGCCTTGATCCGCGAGTCAGACCTGGATGTGATCCTGGCCAATCGCAACAGCCCTGTACAGGGGGTACTGTCCGGCCCCGCCGACGCCATCACTGCCGCTGAAAAAAAATGCAGGGAAAACAAGTTCCGCACCATCCGGTTGCCGGTTTCCACAGCCTTTCACAGTCGACTCGTCAAAGACGCCCAGGAGCCGTTTATGAAGGCCCTGGAAAAATTCGACCTGCAACGGCCGGGCATCCCGATTTTTTCCAATACAAGCGCCCTGCCCTACCCCGACAAACCGGATGCGGCCGGGAAACTTCTCGGCCGCCAGATTATCCGCCCGGTGAATTTTATCGGTGTCATTACCAATATGTATGATAGAGGAGTTCGTACATTTGTCGAAGTGGGCCCTAAAACGGTTCTGACCGGCCTTATCAAAACGATTCTCAAAGGACGCGAATTTACAGCGATTGCCCTTGATGCTTCCTCCGGCAAACAGTTCGGAATCGGTGACCTTGCCCGCACTCTGGGCCACCTAACAGCGCTTGGATACCCGGTGAAACTCGAACAGTGGGAGGAAAGCACCGGCAAATTTCCTCGCAAACAAATGATGAGCCTGCCGGTCTGCGGAGCAAATCTGAAAAGTTCGACCGGTAGCATTCCCGAATCACCCATGGCAAAACCAGGTGGTTCCGGCGTACATTTTACCAATCACAAAAACACCGTGTCCGATAAAAAACAGATAATTGGGCCGGAAGATCCATGCCTGACTGCAGTATCGCGCAACATGGAACCGGCTTTAACAACATGTCCTACTTCCGGATGCTCATCCCGGGTATCGGCAGAGACAGTAAGCAGCAACACACCATTATATATGGATTCAAACGCCATGAAAACAGATAATCCCATAGAGCCGCAATTTATTCATGAAACCCTGAGAGTTGTCCGGGAAGGCCTTAAATCCATGGAAATTCTCCAGAATCAGACAGCCGAAACCCACAAAATTTTCCTGGAAACCCAGACACAGGCCGGCCGCACACTGCAGGAGATGATGCGAAGCATGCGGTCTCTTGCCGAAGCGGCCATGGGAAAGCCGGCACCTGGCCGGTCTCAAAGACCTGCCGAGCCTTCGGACCTCCCTTTTAAGGGCCGGCCTGTATCTTCAGACCCTTCAAATAGGTGCAATGCCCCGCATCCATTGCCGACACCGGAAATAAAGGAGACTGCCCAGCAGTCCGAAACAAAAGCCACTGTCCCCCACATGGAGAAAAAATCTGAAAAACCAGGGCGGGTGGAAGCCGATCCATCCGGGGCCATTACCGGCACACTGCTTGAAATCGTCGGTGAGCTCACCGGATATCCTATGGAGATGCTCGGCATGGACATGGATATCGAGGCTGATCTGGGCATCGACTCCATCAAAAGGGTGGAAATCCTTTCCGCGCTTGAAGAAAAAATGCCCGAGCTTCCGGCCGTTTCCCCGGAAATCATGGGAACCCTTAAAACGCTTGGGCAGATTGCAAAACACATATCCCCTGATTCTCCGGCCCTTGCCGCCTTGGACAGCCCGGTAACAACTGCCGGACCTGCCGATGGCAATCAGGACATCAAGAGCACCCTGCTTGAAATCGTCGGCGAGCTCACCGGGTATCCCATGGAGATGCTCGGCATGGACATGGATATTGAGGCTGACCTGGGCATTGACTCCATCAAAAGAGTGGAGATCCTTTCCGCGCTTGAAGAAAAAATGCCTGCGCTCCCGAGTGTTTCCCCGGAAATCATGGGAACCCTTAAAACACTAGGGCAGATTGCAAAATATTTAAACGAGGACGACCGAAAAAATTCCAGGGAATTAAAAAATATATCATGCCCTTTAAAAACAGATAATTGCATTATAAATAATAAAGAGCCACATCAATCTACTCAAATCCGACATAAAGAGCCTCGAACCGATGATATCCTTCGTCATACCCTGGCGGTCAGGGAGAGGCCCCTTGAAGCCGGCAGCCGCATTGCTATTCCAAAGGATCGCAACATACTGATTATTGATAAATCTTCCGATCTGGCCGGAGCCCTGATGGCTGAATTTTCCCTGGCAGGTCAAAATGCACTTATTGTGGGTCCCGATGCAACAGACACAAAACTTTTTTCCAATGCTGGAGGAGTTGTCATCCTTGCGCCGGATACATGCACAGACGAATCTTTTCTGAAACAAATTTTTGAATTAACCCGTCAATGCGCGCCTGCCCTGCTTGAATCCGCAGGTAAGGGCGGAGCCTTTTTTGCAACCGTATCCCGGCTGGACGGGGCTTTTGGCTTTAACGGGCATAAAATAACAGACCCAATGCAAGGCGGACTGGCAGGACTGGCCAAGACCGCGGCCCTGGAATGGCAGAATGTTTTTTGTAAGGCCCTGGACCTGGAGCCGGACTGGCAGGACCATAACAAAATCGCCGCAGCTATCGTGGCCGAAGTGCTCAACCGCGCCCCGGCACCAACCGTCGAAGTCGGTCTGGGGCCGAATTCCCGCCTGACCCTGGAATTGATCAAGACGCCCCTTTGTGTGCCCGAAGTTACCCTGAATTCAAAGGACGTATTTCTTGTTTCAGGCGGAGCCCGGGGTGTGACCGCGGCGGCGGCACTTGCACTTGCCAGGCATGGACACCCCACACTGATTCTTATTGGCCGATCGGTTGTAGAAAAATCCGAACCCGAATGGCTTGCCCCGCTGTCGGATGAAAAAAGCATTAAAAAAGCGATTATCAAAAACAAATTTGCAAGAAAAACCGCAACACCTGCAGAGGTGGACAAACTTTTTAAAAAATATATGAGCCATCGCGAAATCAAAACCAATCTGAACGCCATCCGTACTGCCGGGGCCAATGTCCGCTATTTTGCTGCTGACGTTCGGGATTTAAAAAGCATTCAAAATATAGTCGATCAGGTGCACAAAAAACATGGTGCAATTACAGGCATTGTTCACGGTGCCGGCATCCTGGAAGACCGCCTGATCATTGATAAAACCACCAGTCAGTTCAACCGGGTTTTCGATACCAAGGTAAAGGGACTTGCCATTTTGCTGGAGGCGACATGCAATGATCCCCTGAAGCACCTCGTGCTGTTTTCCTCAGTAGCGGCCCGCATGGGCAATCCTGGTCAGGCGGATTATGCCATGGCCAACGAAGTATTAAATAAAATCGCCCGAACCGAAGCAGCTATGCGGCCGGATTGCAGGGTCATCTCCATTAACTGGGGGCCCTGGGATGGCGGCATGGTCTCTTCGACCCTGAAACGGGCGTTTGAAAAAAAAGGGGTCTCCCTGATTCCCGTCAAAGAGGGAACCCAAAGTATGCTGCGAGAAATGAACGCACCAACGGAAAGTCCGGTGGAAATTGTAATCGGCTCCGGGCTGATGCCGGATAAAAACAGGAAATCTAAAAAGAAAAAACAGATGTCTTTATCTTTTAAACTCGATGTCGATATAAAACAGTATCCGATTCTGGACTCGCACATTTTGGGCGGTAAACCAGTGGTCCCCTTTGCGCTCATGGCGGAATGGTCGGGGCACGGAGCCCTTCATGAAAATCCGGGTCTCTTCCTCTCCGGTATCGATGATATGCGCCTGCTCAAGGGGATTCAACTGGGCCGGGAGAAAAAAGCCATCCGGTTGCTTGCCGGCAAAGCCCGCAAAAACGGCCCAAACTGGGAGGTGGATGTGGAGCTCAGGGACGGGGTTAACGGAGGCCGGGAGGTTGTTCACTTCAGGGCCATGGCGATTCTGACGGACAAACCTTCCCGGCCTGCCCTCTTTCATAACCTCGAACTTCTCAGCCGGAACGGGTATTCACGCAGTATAAAAGAGATCTATGACAAAATTCTCTTTCACGGCAGGGGACTACACGGTATTGAAAAAGTGACGCGCTGTACTGCCGGGGGTATGGTAGCCCGAATTTTTTCGGCGCCATCTCCCTCAAACTGGATGTCACAGCCGCTGAGAAGCACATGGATCGGGGATCCCCTGGTGCTGGATTCAGCCTTCCAAATGGCCAGCCTGTGGTGCTTTGAGGAAAAAGGCATGGTATCACTGCCCAGTTACGGTGCCAGTTACCGCCAATATTGCGACATTTTTCCCAAACAGGGGATACAGGCCCTGCTGGAAATAAAAGATGTGAGTGATCATAAAATGATTGGAGATTTTACGTTTCTGGATTCTCAAAACAGGGTAATTGCCCGGCTCAACGGCTATGAGGCTGTTATGGATCCATCCCTTTTTAGAGCCTTCCAGCCTCAACATGCTGGACCACAGGCTTTTCAGATAAATCCGATGCAATAATTTTCCGCACCGCATCCATCAGATCCGGAAGAGTTTCATCACTGTATTTGGATGTATCAACCAGCGGATGAATGATCATAATAGCCCGGCCCGGGAAAAGATCAAAGGAACCGGCCGGCAGTATTTTTCGGGTGCCCTGGATAGTTACCGGTAGAATGGGAAGCCCCAAATCAAGCGCAAATCTAAATGCGCCCTTTTTAAAGGTACCCATTTTTGCATTCTTGCTGCGGGTGCCTTCCGGGAAAAATAGTACGGACGTCCCGTTCACAATTTTCTCCCGGGCCGCATTGATGGAATCCAGGGCTGCCTGGGTATTGGAACGGTCAATAAAAATATGGCCTATCTTTTCACAGGCAATCCCCAACCCCGGAATATTTCTCAACTCCTGTTTCATCACCCATTTAAAATCTATGCCCAGCCAGCCATATAAAACAAATATGTCATACTGACTTTGATGGTTTGACACCACCACGCAGGATATTTCCCTGTTAATGTTTTCACGCCCCTGAACCGTTACCGGCATAGGCGTGGCCCATGCATTGATCCGGGACCATATAATGCCCATCTTGCCGGCCGCTTTGGGACCAACGACGGCGGCCAGCCCGACCGTAATAGTGGCTATAATAGAAGTGGACAGGATAACAACCGGGGCAAAAATCAGGAATTTATAGGGCTGGTACAAAATTCGCAGTACTCTGTTCATAAATAAAAAATTCCCCTCAATCGCATAAGTCGCATGAATGAAAAAAATATAAAGAAATAACGATCCGGAGTCAAGTGTGATCCCGATCTATTTCATATTCAAGGCGACAGCCAGGTTTGAAGTTCAAGTTTCAAGTCGTGAACGGCTGCCCGTTTTTCATACACTTGTCAAGTTCGATTTACTGTTCTATCTTATTATTCAGGCTTATCGTTCAGGAATACTGAATTTTTGGGTTTCACAACACCGACAGGAGGTATCCATGAGAGGAATTGCCATCAGGTGGCTGACGTTGACCGGGGCAATCATTATCACATCTTATATGCTGGACGGTATCCAGGTAAAAGGTTTTTTATCCGCTTTTTTTGCCGCAGCCTTCCTGGGCATCTTAAATGCTTTTTTCCGTCCGATTCTCATTCTCTTAACCCTGCCCATAACCATTTTAACCATGGGATTTTTTACCTTTGTAATCAACGCAATTATGCTGATGATGGTTGCGGGAGTCCTGCCGGGATTTAATATCGCAGGGTTCTGGTCTGCCGTTTTCGGCTCTCTGATGATCAGCATCATCAGCTGGCTTATGAACTCTTTTATTAATGAAAATGGCAAGATGGAATATATTGACCTGCACCATCAAGGCGGGAACCGATGGGAATAAAAAAAATGAATATTATACATCAACATAGCGATTTTTAAGTGAAGCAAAGGCGCTGACTGCAATTCACAAAAAATGTTCAGACAGCTTTCACCGAAAGATTTTGTTGACCAGGCAACTGCTTTACGCCTATATACTTAGCGGTCTCTTAAAAAACTCAGGTTAGCGCTACGCCTCACTGCGTGTCTGCGTTGCGCTGTTTTTGCGGCAAAAAAACAATTGGTCACGTGACAGCAGCCTATGGACGAAAATACACCGATTTACAACAGCGGCAATTTCAAGCAATTTTTTGAATACATCGATAAATTCTATCCGTATGTGGATAAGGATGATGTTCTGAATTATGCGGAAATGACCATGCCTGAAATCAATGATCCGGGCCACTGGTTTTCTCAAAAACATGCCGATCTTTTTTATGAAAGGCTGGCCGCAAAAACAAAAAATCATAGCTTGGCAAGGGATGCAGGACGCTATGCCGTATCCTCGGATGCCCAGGGCTCCATCAAACAGGGCGTCCTGGGTTTGATGAGCCCGAGCATAATTTACGGCATGATGAAAAAACTGTATGCCAAGGTAAGCCGCGGCGCAACCATTGAAACCCGTAAACTAAGCGGCAACAGCATCGAAATTATCAGCCGGCCCGCCCCCGGGATCATAGAAAAACCCTATCAGTGTGAAAACCGCACCGGAACATTTGAAGCAATTGCCAAGCTGTTCACCGGCCGCTTTGCCGACATCGACCAGCCCGAATGCCTGCACAGGGGCGATAACTGCTGCCGTTACATCATCACATGGGGCAATACATTTGCCCTGTTATGGAAACGCATCCGCAACGTCTATCTTGGCCTGGACATCATTGCTTCTCTCGTGTCAGCTTTTATTCTGCCCTTTCAATTCTGGCTGACGCTATCTGTTTCCGGTGCTTTTATCGGACTGGCAGTTGCCTTAATTGCCGAATATTATCAAAAAAAGGATCTGGCTGATACGCTCCGGCAGCAGGGCCATATGGCCGATGAACTTACTGAGGAAATCAATATCCGGCATGCCAATGCCATGCTGGTTCAGGAAGTCGGTCAGGCAACCTCCATGATTCAGGATACAGCTCAAATAATTGATATCGTCATCCAGCTTATTGCAAAATATCTGGATTTTGATCGTGGAATTATTTTACTGGCCAATCCCAAAAAAACAAAATTGATCTATGCGACCGGATTCGGCCATACCGAAAAAGAACTGGAAGTTTTAAAGGGCATTGAATTCAATCTGGACAATCCTGACTCTCAAGGGCCCTTTGTACGGGCTTATATGCAAAGCAAATCTTTTCTGATTAACGATATCGAAAAAGAAAAAAAGAAATATTCCGAGCGCAGCATTGCCCTTATCCGGCAGATGGACGTCAAGTCGATGATCTGTGCACCAATTTTTTATGAGAAACAGTCTATCGGTATCCTGGCGGTGGATAACCGTAAAACCAAACGCCTGCTGACGCAGAGTGATATGAGTATCTTATCAGGAGTTGCAGCCCAGGCCGCTGTGGGTATCATCAATGCCAGATCCGTCATAAAAATTAAAAATAATGAAAAAAAATATCGTGATCTGGTTGAAAACGCCAATAGTATTATCCTGCGCAGAGACATTGAGGGCAAAATCACCTTTTTTAACGAATTTGCACAAAAGTTTTTCGGGTATACATACAAAGAAATCATAGGTAAAAATATTTGCAACATCATCCATTCCGATAGTCGCGCCAGCCGTGATTATATCGCGGGACTTACTGATTTTTTGCGACACAACCCTGAACATTTGAGAACCGATGAGAGGGAAAATATTCTCAGAAATGGACAATCCGTATGGATTGCATGGACTTACAAACCAATATTCGACTCCAAAGGAAATTTTTGTGAAATTTTATGTATTGGAAACGACCTGACCAAAGTCAAAAAAGCGGAAAAAGAAACAAGGGAGCTTGAAGAACAATTGCAGCGCTCCCAGAAAATGGAAGCCCTCGGTACCCTGGCCGGCGGCGTGGCCCATGACCTGAATAATATTTTGTCCGGTATTGTCAGTTATCCGGAACTTCTTTTAATGGATATGCCGAAAGACAGCCCCATGCGCAAGCCCATGCTGACCATCCAGAAATCCGGCGAAAAAGCGGCGGCTATTGTTCAGGACCTCCTGACGCTGGCCCGGCGGGGGGTAGTGGTCACACAGGTTGTCAATTTAAATCAAATTTTGTCCGAATATCTGGATAGTCCCGAGTATGCAAAAATGATCGAATTCCACCCGCACGTTCATCTGGAAACCGAGTTTGAACCCGACCTGCTGAATATTTCCGGTTCTTCGGTTCACCTGTCCAAAACCATCATGAACCTGATTTCCAATGCCGCCGAGGCCATTTCCGGCAACGGTACAATATCCATTACCACCCAAAACCGATACATTGATAAGCCGTCCAACGGCTTCGACCATATCGACATGGGCGATTACTGTACCCTTGTGATCCGGGACAACGGCCTGGGAATTGAAAAAAAAGATCTGCATAAAATTTTTGAACCGTTTTATACTAAAAAGAAAATGGGCCGCAGCGGCACCGGGCTGGGCATGGCCGTGGTCTGGGGGACGATCAAAGATCATCACGGGCATATCGACGTACAGAGTGAGCCGGGCAAAGGCACTGCCTTTACCCTCTATTTTCCGACAGTCAGAAAAAAGCTGCCATCCAATGATCATACCACCTCTATAGCCGATCTGAAAGGCGCACGAGAGTCTATCATCGTGGTGGATGATGTCGAAGAACAGCGCGAAATTGCTTCGCACATGCTGCAAAAACTGGATTACTCGGTAATGACCTTTGCCAGCGGCGAGGCGGCTGTCGAGCATATGCAAACCCATAGAGCTGATTTGTTGATCCTCGACATGATTATGGACCCGGGCATGGACGGGCTTGAAACATACAAAAAAATCCTTGAATTTCATCCGACTCAAAAAGCAATTATCGCCAGCGGCTTTTCAAAAACCGAAAAAGTCGGAGAAGCTCAGCGTCTGGGTGCCGGAGTATATATAAAAAAACCATATCTCATTGAAAAAATCGGCATGGCCGTAAAAAAAGAACTGTCGAATAAAAACAACCCATCATAGCCGGAAAGGAGATTTTCCATTAGGACGGACATTTATCACCAGCCGCCCACCAGGTGCAGGTGCAGGTGGAAAATGACCTGTCCCCCGCCCTTTTCAACGTTGAAAAAAAGCTTATACCCACTTCTTGACACATTTGTTTTTTCAGCCATATCCCTGGCCGTCATTATCAGCTCAGCAATAATGGCCCTATCCGATTCATTCAGGTCATTGATACTGCGGAGATGCTTCCTGGGAACGATCAGCAGGTGAACCGGCGCTTTGGGATGAATATCCCTGAAAACTACCAGGTTTTCATTTTCATAAAGAAATTCAGTCGCCGTTTCATGCCCGGCAATCCTGCAGAAAAGACACTCCTTTTTCAACGTTCCCCCTTTTTTCGACAAAGCAGGTTGTGAATTGGAACCTTTGTATCCTCTGGTTCCGCCGGCAAATAAATCTCAAATAGCTTTCATGCCCTATCGAGCACAATAAGGCATGTAAGTTATGCGTGGTGAAAGAAGCAAAGCTGCAAAATATTAGATGGGCCTGGCATCGCCGGCGACGAGGCCCTTGAAACGGCTTCTGATTTTTGCATCAAGCTCTTTGTCAAATACTACGGGATTGGGTTTTGAAAGAATCTTTCTGGCTTCGGCCATGGCATAGTCCTGGGCCGTGAGACGTCCCCTGGTCTCCCAGGTGGTCCTCATACTTCTGGATGCCACCCTGGGAAGTATGGCGGTATCTCTCATGTGCTGCAGTGTGTGCATCTCTTCTATGAAGCTTCCCCCGGGACCGATCTTGGAAATCAAGTCCAGGCACATATTCTCTTCACTGAATTCAAATCCACGTTTCATGCGCTTGAGCATAATGGCGATTTCATTGTCGATCACCGCCTTTGCAAAATCAAAGGTCATGAGGCTGCCCAGCAGGCCGCCCATGTTGAACATATCCGTTCCGCCCAGCAGCGCACCGGTGGTATTCATACCGGTTTCATACCCGGACTGTGCATCATTGGTCTGGGCATTTGTCAGGCCGATATATCCGCCGGAGGGTACGTTGTAGAATTGAGCCATCTGGCTGTGAGCCATCTGGAGCATATCAGTTTCGATAGCGCCGGGAGCATAGTTGCCGTTCCTCATATCCGCAACAGTTGAAAGAACAGCGTAGATCATGGGAGCGCCTGGACGGATCATCTGGAGCAGTGTGGCAAGTGCAAGAAACTCGGTATTACCGATGGTAAGTCCTGCCATCAAGGTCAAAGGCGCGGTCAGTCCTGCATTGGGAACGATAGTGCCGTAAACGGGAAGTCCCCTTTCCGCCAGGTATATCACGGCCTCGGTAGATTCAACATCCATGGTCAGGGGAGAAACTACCGGGCAGTAGTGATGGTTGATGAAGGGCCGATCCATATACGCTTCCCTGCTGCCGGCAATTATGGCGCCCAGTTCAAGAACGTCCAGCAGGTCCTGCATATTCGGAGTGTTGCTTCTGATCGGTTTTCTGCAATTTTTCAGTGCAGGGTAAAAACGTGAAATACTGAACTGCCCTTTTGGAGCATCGTTGGCCAGGGTTGAGATGGAAAACACATCGAATCCTGGAAGTTCATTGATCAGATAGGCAATATTTGCGATATCGTCGGAGATGGCACGCCTCTCCTCACCGGTTTTAGGGTCAATAATATCAGGGGCTGAGCTTCCGGTAACTACGATGGGGCGATCATCGGGAATCGTCCTGTCGAACTGGGGATCCCGGGCGGTAAATGTATAGGTGGGAACAAAGGACTGCCTGCACTCTTCAACCACTTTTGGAGGGAATTTCACGAGGGTGGTCTGGTTATCTACCATGCAGCCATGTTTTGCGAAGATCTCCCTTGCTACCTCATTTCGAACCAGCAAACCAACATTTTCAAGAAGTTCCAGTGATGCTTCATGAACTCGCTCTACTTCACTTTGTTTTAAAAAATAAGCAAATTGCATTGTTTTTCCTTTCCACACTGAAGTTGTTTTAACAGGCATCAGCAGCATCAACCATCAGTTTTATGCTGAAGCCGATAAAATTTCACAAAAAACCGCTCCCGGAGGGCATCCATCAGATCTTGTAACTGTTCACAGATTTCAGTTCACAGTTCACGGTTTTTTCAATGAACCATACAACAAAAAATCAGGTACAATATGCGAAATTTCGAAGAAAGCTTCCTTTCCGCAGCTGTTTACTCCAAGATGATCGGCTTGTCAAAAAAAATATTGCCACATCTAATAGTTTGCATAAAAATAATTTTGCCGGATCATTTATCAATCATAATAATCCGGCAAAAAACATGTCAAGGGGTAGGGAGAAGCTTGCATAAAAATAATTTTGCCTGTACAGGGTGCATTGTGTAATCAAAAATTTACAGGCTATGAAAATTCCCCTTTGAGGGGACACAAGAGGGAATCCATTGAAAACAACATCCATCATCATGGCAGCCGGCAGAGGAAGCCGTATGAAAGATTACAGCGGCAATAAAACCCTGCTGCCCCTTATAGCCGATGCCTCACCCTTTTACGGCCGCAGGCCTATTCTCAGGCATATTATTGAAAATCTCCCGGCCGGTCCCAAAACGGTTGTGGTCAATCATCAAAAGGAAGATGTAATCAAAGCCACGAGCAGCATGGGGCTTTGTTTTTGCGAACAACCGATTCTGAACGGCACCGGCGGGGCTCTGCTGGCCGCGGAAGACTTTATCAGGCAATCGGATTGCAAAAACATCATTATTACCATGGGTGATGTTCCCTTTGTATCTTCCGACACCTACCAGCGCCTGCTTGAAAGGCTTTCCGATACTCAGATGGTGGTACTCGGGTTCAACCCGGACGACAAAAAAAAATACGGCATCCTGGAGATCGACGGCACCGGAGTTTCCAAAATCACAGAATGGAAGTACTGGAAAAACTATCCGTCTGAAAAACAGGCAGCTCTCTCCGTGTGCAACTCCGGAATCTACGCAATAAAAAAAACAGCCCTGGTCCCATATTTGTCGGTACTGGCCCAACGGTCCCAGATCGTTGTCAAGGTGGTCAACGGTGTTTCAACGAAGATAAAAGAATTTTTCATCACCGATCTTGTGGAATACATGGTCTCCGACGGGCTTTCCATCGAATATGTCCTGGCGGAAGATGAAACTGAAACCATGGGCGTGGATGATCCGGATTCGCTGTTAAAAGCCCAGAAAATTTACAAAAAACGATATGTACAGACCTCGTCAAGTGATTGAGCAGTTGTTTGCTCACAAGGATGAAAGGGCCTGTTTTAAATCCGCCAGCAAATCTTCCACATCCTCAATCCCGGTGGAGTACCGTATTAAGCCTTCGGGTATTCCCATCCGGGCTCGTTCCTCAAGAGTGCACTCCACATGACTGGTTGTAGCGGGCGGTCCGACAATGGTTTCAACGGCTCCTAAATTGGCGGCAGCATGGGCAAAATGCAATTTTGGCAAAAATCGCCCCACCGCATCAAGGCTGTTCTCGCGCAGCATAAAACTCAGCATCCCGCCAAAGCCCCGCATTTGCCGGCAGGCAATTTCATGGCCGTCATGGGAAGAAAGACCGGGGTAGTAGACACGCTTGATAGCCGGATGTGCCTCCAGATACCGGGCAATGCACAATGCACTTTCGTTCTGCTGCCGAATCCTCAGGTGCAGTGTTTTCACACCGCGCAGCAGCAAATAGGCGGACATGGGGTGCAGGGTTGCGCCGTTGATTTCACGAAAATGGTAAATCGGATCGATCAACCCCTTTTTGCCGCACACAACACCGCCCAGGGCATCTGCATGGCCGCCGAGAAATTTTGTGGCACTGTGGATCACCAGGTCCGCACCCAGGTGCAGCGGATTTTGGTTTATGGGCGTCGCAAAGGTATTATCCACAATCACGATGGCTCCGGCTTTATGGGCAGCCGTTGCCAGCCGCGCGATATCGACAACTTTTGTCGTTGGATTGGTGGGGCTTTCCAGGTACAGAATCTTACAGCCCTTTGTCACCTCTCTTTCAATCTGTTCGTGATCCGTTGTATCACACAACGTGACCTGAATGTGAAACCGCGGCAAAAACTCGGAAAAAATCAGGTTGGTTCCGCCATAGGTATCTTTGACCGAAACCACGCGGTCATCAGGCGAAAGCATGGCAAAAAGCGTGCTGCTGATAATGCCCATACCGGTTGACGCACTTGTCGATGCTTCCGCATCTTCCAGGCTTCGCACCTTCTCCTCGAAGACCTGAACGGTGGGGTTGGTATTGCGGCTGTATATATGACCCTGTTTTTTTCCTAAAGCCACCTGGCGCCATTCATCCACGTCCCTGTATCCGAAAGAGACACTATGAACCACCGGTACCTGGGTTGCTCCCTGCATCAGATATTCCTGTTCCCCGGCCCAAACAGCGCGAGTGCCTATCTTTCCCGAATGACTCATATCTGTATTCTCCCTTAATTCTGTTTAACAGTCTCGGAAACAATTCTGCTCATATTGATCCAAATCACTATCAAAACGCTTTTGCATGGTTATCTCCTTAAAGATTTTAACATTCCAACATTTTACCGTTTTGCAATTTGAAATGAAAGGATAAAATTGGCGGGAAATAGCGATCTCCCCCTGTAGCCTGAGAATTGTATAATCTGGTTATCCATAAAGCAAAAGTGACATTATGTTATACCTTGAAAATATTGACAATTTGGCAAAAAAACAATTTAAAG
>Ga0075121_1000136_pt1 | contig 49688 bp, 28 predicted proteins | sample AntAceMetag02UKG_FD_69793 | JGI IMG/M metagenome (GOLD analysis project Ga0075121, IMG submission 69793) | Saline lake microbial communities from Ace Lake, Antarctica - Antarctic Ace Lake Metagenome 02UKG | ecosystem: Environmental > Aquatic > Non-marine Saline and Alkaline > Saline | place... | reverse complement strand
TCTTCCTGCTCTCTTGCCAGTTTCAGATAAGTAGTCATTGGATGGATAGCTACATCATAATACAATATCCAGAGTTTACCATCAATTATCTGCACATTCTTCTCATAATTGATCAATAACTCACCATTGAGATCATTATCAATCTCAACCGGTTCGCTGAATGATAATAATTCTATCGTAAATACCAGAATCACTATCAGCATAATAGTTTTCCTCATATTTGCCCCCTTTTAAAATTCTCGATTTACTCAAACCATTTTCTTCAACTAAGTTATATGTGCACCGCTGGCGTACTCGCAAGTGGGACGCAGATAGCGACCTTTCATTTCCGAATAATGCAGTACCAGTTAAGTTTTCGACTCACGATTAACGACTGACGATTTCCGACTCACTATTTCAATAACAACATTCTTTTACTGATTTCCTCTCCACCATAGCGTAATCGATATAAATATATCCCAGAAGCAGCATCATAACCTTCCTCTGATCGGCCGTCCCAGCACACTTCATAAGATCCTGCCTGTTTATATTCCTGCACCAGATTACGCACCATTTGTCCCTTGACATTATAAACTTCCAAAGTCACATTTCCAGCTTCTGGCAGCTCATATCTGATCAGAGTTTCTGGATTGAAAGGATTAGGATAGTTCTGTAATTGCACTGCTCCGGTTACTAATTCTGTCTCTTCATTATCATCTTGAATAGGCGTTAGCAAAACCTGAATGGTTTTTGAATCCCAACTATCTGAAGTAATTACAATCTGGCAGTAATGAACATATTCCTCTACGTCACTTGTATCAAAATTTACAGTTATTTCGCTTGATCCATCAGCTTCCAGTGTTCCGGAAGAAGTATCAAGATTGATCCATCTCAAGGGATAGAGCAGATAGATCTCGCCTGTCTCACAATGTGGATCCGCACCATACGTATCGCCCCACACTTCCCAGCCTATTGTCATATCTCCGGCAAATTCCGTGCTTAAAAGAACATCTACTTCCCAGACCGCTGTTTCATGAGACTGCAATACACCCCATTCATTTACTGTCAGTCCATGCCAGTTTACTTCTTGTCCGGCTCCAGTAGTCCCGTCCCAGATCATATCTCCACCTGAGCCGCCGGTAATATCACTCGCAGTCAGAACAGTAACGCCCAGAGGAAAGTCCAGCCAGGCATCACAAATCCATTCGTTATCCGGGGAACCATTATACACTGTAAAGGTCCAGGTTGTTTCTTCCCCGGGAGTAAAAGAATCCGTATCACAAGTAATGGTTGAACCACTCACATCACGTTCTGGCAGGGGTGATTCATCTATTCTTATATAGTAATTGGTGGGTAAATCTCCGGTATTGGAAAGAGTAAAACTCCTGCTCGTTTGTTCTCCCCATAATAATTCCACTTCAATACTATCTGCATCAACCATAAATATATTGGCATGATAAGCTGTGAAACTAATTAACTGACTCCAGGAATCTTCCTGAGATTCTATCGTCACATTCAGAGTAAATACATAGAAATCTGGCACATTTTCACTTACAGAAATGCTGAAAGCATCTGCTAATTCAATCATTTCATCAGCTTCTAACTGATCACAAACCTCAGTTGCATCAGTAATTTCAATATACTCGTCATTCTCACTGATACTGATATTAATAGCATTTGCAGTCACTCCTCCAATGTTTTCCAGAACTATATCAATAATTGCATCCTCACCGGATTCTATAAACCCATCATCTCCAGCTGTTGCACTATAATCGGCTAACCACACAAATGGTACATCCTCCAGAATGGGTTGACATGTAAATAGGATTGCTGAACCATCTTCTAAAGGTTTGGCTGCTGTCGGATAAGTATTGTTAAAGGTATATTGCAGCCCTATTTGTCCAGTATGATCTTCCAAACCAATTGTGCAATACTGCCCGTGCGTTGCGCTATGCCAATAGTACTCTCCTACATCCACATTATTAAATTCCTGATACTGCATTTTAATATTACTGTCTCCGGTTGCTGTTGGATAAAAATCAGCGTCGTAAAGTATGATCTGAAAGGTTTCTGCGGCATTATTATAATAATTAAGCATCTCATTCCATTCGATTATATAATAGTGCATACTCGCATCAAAATATGTGTAAATATCCCCGGATTGGGTTGTGAGATCATCCCAAAAAGCAGCGATCATTGGACTGGGACCTTGCATCCCAGGTATCATCCAATTCATGAAGGAGGCTACTTCACTCCCGCCCGGACTTATCCAGCCGGATGTTGCCACTGTGAGCAGATCATATTCCACCCCATAAAATTCAAAAGTGAATTCTGCCGGCAGATCAACGTCTATAATTTCAGCGGAGCTGCCCCAGGAATTTAGTGACAGTTCATCTCCTGATTCAGCTATCTCTATCCAATCATATTCCGGGCAAACTAAATAATCCGTGTCCCCATCGTCATAACAGTAATACCCGTATGCATCTGCCCCTAAAGGATCACTTTGGGTCACTATGCCAATTTCGAGTAAATATGTAGCTACATTGTCATATCCAGTCGGGTTTGTAAAATGAATGTTCACAGGTATCTGGCTGCCTGGTAGAATATAACTGCTGGCTGTTATCATAAAACGGTTCAAATTATTATCAACCTCATCTCCCGGTAATAGTGAGCCAAATTCACCCAGACTGTCAATTACTGTAATGCGGTGATTTGCACATTCCAATTCACCTGTAACATCCGTCACCGCAAGCTCTCCCATATTTTCAATTGTAAAATATATTTCACGCATTTCTCCTGGATCAATCACTCCATTTACATCAGGTACATGGACGCAGGTTATATGTAACAACGCTCCTGAAATTTCCAGAAATATCGGAATTGTCCAAGTCTCACTTTCTGACGTAAGTATTAGATCAAGTAACGCAGTAATTCCATCAGGAGCTGCTGAATCTATTTCTACAGCCAGATCGGAATTATTTATCGAGCCACTGGCAGATACATCACCCAGATCAGTATCTCCCATAGTCACAATCACATAATCGTTGTGTGATACCAGCTCTGCACTAATGCCGACAACATCTGAACTGCCATGATTCGCTATGGTCAAATCCAGATTAATGACTTCACCTGGATTAGGAATTCCATCATTATTATCAATGTATATCAATTGATCAAGAGCAAGATTCACTTCTGCCTCGATAATAGTGAATTCCTCCTCAAAAGGGATTTTATCATGACAGGTTATTGTCAATTCATATGTCTCTGATAAAGCTACTCCCTCCAGATCAAGATAATATATTCCATTACAATCTGTATTACCAGTTTGATAGTAATCACTGCCCCGAGCTGTTACCCAGGCTTCCGGTAAAGGCATCCCATTATTACTGTCAATAACACTAATCTGCATCCAGTTTGTTCCATCAGCAACTTCTGCTTCAAAGAAAACACTCATTGGCTGGGGTGTAGATGTCCAAAGCTCCAATGAAGGATCACCCATCAGATTATTCCAGTGCGATGCTGCATTCACCTGGTTATTGGGATTTTGCGGATATTGCTGATAAAGATGAAGCTTTCCACGTACTAAAGCCCCACCTGGAGTGAATATCTGATCTGCAAATATACCTGAATATATTCCAGCTGTAATGCAGTTATTTATACAGGTAGATGTCTCACCTGTTGCTGAACCCACACAACCTATACCTCCCTTAGGATTCGTAGGGGTTCCTGCTTTGACGAACAGTTCTGACTGACAGTTATTATGAAAATCTCCAGTATAACACGTGATAATTGTCGCAAATGGAAGCATCCAGCCATTAGTTAAAGCAGAAATTTCAGTATAACCCCAACCACCCATACCACCACCACAACGGGCACAGATATATCCCGCTCCGTTGTTTATAATCTGACTCAGTATAAAGGGTTGATAGTCTGTATAATGCTCATCAAAAGTAAATGATTCGTTATAGGTCTCTATACAATTTTTAACTGCCTGACAGGTTGCCAACTTTGATTCTCCACCACTTGTCAACAGTCCGGCATTTTGAAACCAGTCTTCATCGTCGATATAGGGATTTCTTTCATAGTTAATTGACTTTGCAATTATAGTTTGCAGTTCTCCGACATTATTCACAGAAAGACGTCCTATTATCACGTCTGCTAATATATCTGTCCCTGCCAGTTGAGAATAGGGCAAATCTCCTATACCTCCGTATCCACTCCAGTTTTCATACCAGGCAGGGATCGTGATTGCTCCATTTGCATCTCCCACTAAAACCACAAACTCCGGCGGATTATCCCAGTTATCATAAGCGTCCTGGATATAATTCTTGATCGCGGTATTTGATGTCCCTGTCTCACCGGTATCCACACTGCTTACATCAAAACCTTTTTGCTCCTTCCAGTCTATCAGATAAGCCAGATTATCCACCACATTATCATTATCAGGATGAATAAACAGAATTGCCGGACGCTGATAATCTTCCCGTAAATTTGCCACTTCAGCAAAATTCATAACTGAAGACTCATATATCCCACTAAAAGCCCGAGATGGCTTTCCAGTAACAGTTCGGCAATTTGATCCGCCTTCACCAATAGTGATAAGCTCTACGCTGATATTATGATATATATACAATCTCTTTTCTGTCGCAAGATAACGAAATGGACAAAACGTCACTGCCACCAGACGCAAATCACGCATTATCGCTGGTTCACCTACTATTACGGACTCTGCAGGATACATTCCCCCTGACTTGTAATACTCCTCATCAATCCTGAATCTATCTGGTATAAATTCCCCGTCAGTTAATAATTCTTCCTGAGGATATATCATAACATTTTCTATCACTTCATAATCAGAAAATATTATATTGTGTGTCACTTCACCTGCATCAGCAATAGCGATCAGACGAGTGAATACAGGCAGATCAGGCATTCCCACTTCCAGCAGTTTACCCTCTCCTTCATAGCCAATTTGCGTATAAGAGCCACCCGATTTCTCTACTCTTTCACTTTCGTAGCCATCTAGACAAAAATCCAGTCTGATATTCCCTCGTCCTGATTGCTCATAAGTTACCACTAAACCTTCACTATCACCAGATACATCCACCCGCTCGCACCACAGCATCCCAAAAAATATTACAGTCAATAATACCAGAATAAAATTCTTTTTCATCTACTTACCTCATTTTAACAGCAGCATCCGCCTGCTATATATTTCCCTTTCAGTTTTTAATCTATAGATATAAACACCAGAGGATACAACCTGATCATCCTCGTCCCTGCCATCCCAGACTACTTTAAATGAGCCTGCCGCCTTGAACCTATTCACCAGTCTGCGCACCATCTGTCCCTTGATATTATAAACTTCTAAAGTCACATTACCAGCTTTAGCAAGCTCATAAATAATAGATGTTTCTGGATTAAAAGGATTGGGGTAATTCTGCCTGAGCCTGGTGGCTTCTGGTATCTCATTACCTGCATTACCCCCTTCACTGGGTCTAATAGCTATTGGCACAATAACTGTTTCCCAGTTGTCTGAACTCACCACCAGTTCATAATCATACTCCATCTCTGTCATATTGCCAGTATCAATATGTAGCTCAATAAACACACTTTCATCAGCGTCCAGCCAACCCTCAGAAGGAGATATTTCTATACTTCTAATATTACACGTCTCCATCTCAATAAGCTCTATATAGTAATTCTGAGGTAGTTCACCCGCATTTCTTAGAGTTATCCCACTACCAAAGTTTTCTCCCCACAAGATTTCCAGATCAAGACTGTCTGGTTCCACAACAAATGAAGACTGTTTGTATGCTGTGAATTCCAATTCCTCACTCCAGCTTCCCTGCTCCGATTCCAGCCAGATATCTATCGTAAAATTATACTGATCAGGAATTTCCTCACCTATTGCAATGCAGAAAGCATATTCTATCAACATGCTTTCCCCGGACATAATTTCCTCACAATAGCCTCCAACTGCACTGATTGCTACAAAAGGATCATTCTCTACTGCTATTGCTTCAATCCCAGTAGCTGTAACCCCACCAATATTATGCACCAGCAGATCAACACAAACCTCTTCGCCTGCCTGTAACATATCATTATCATCACCAGAAATACTATGATCTGCAATTTGCAGCCATGGTGAATTTTCCGGCACTGCTCCAGTAGTAAATAATATTGCCGAACCATTCTCCAAAGGTCTCGCTGCAGTCGGATAGGCATTATCATAAGTATATTGCAAGCCAATTGTGGCACTTGGGTCTTCCAGCCCAATGGTGCAATATTGCCCATGGTTAGAGGCTGACCAGCCATAGCTTCCGATATTCACATTATTAAATACCTGATACTGGATTTTTATCTCACTGTCACCCGTGATTGTTGGATAATATTCCGCATCATAAATAATAATCTCAAATGTCTCCATCTCATTGCTGTTATCATTATACATCCTCAGCCATTCGATTATATAATAGTGCTCATCATCATCATAATGAACATATATCTGCGAGTGACCAGACCCCAATTGAGTATGCAAATCATCCCAGAATGCCGCTATCATCGGGCTGGGTCCCAAAGGTCCCGGAATACTCCAGTTCGTAAATGATGTCACTTCACTGCCTCCAGGGCTTATCCATCCTGAAGTGGCTACTGTGATCAAATCATATTCTTCTCCATAAAATATGAACTTAAAATCATTCGGTATATTCACATCCATCATATCTACATCTTCCTCGGGTGTCTCAAGATCTAATAGTGTACCCACTCCCACTAAATCTACCCAATCATATTCTGGACTTGATCCATACCCGCTATCTTCATCATCATAGCAGTAATAGCCATATTCGTCCGGTCCCAGCGGATCGTTTGCACTCACTTCTCCCACTTCTATCATATACATCAGCTCATTATCATAGCCAGAATCATTTATTACATGAAGTCGAACTGGTATTTGCGTGCCTGGTATTATTTCGCTGCCTGCGGTTATCACAAAACAGTCATCCGCATTACCTGCCGTTTCTCCCGGCTGGATATCACCAAAAACTTCCTGACTGCCACTGATCTCCAAACCATCATCACGACAGAGCAATTCTCCTTCTATACCCAAAGCTGACAATCCTCCCAGATTCTCCAGCTCAAAGTAACACTCCACGCTCTCTCCTGGATCAAGCTGACTATTTTCATCCACTACCACAAAATCAATGATACTAAGGTTTGCTCCCACAATATCAAGAGCAAAAGGTACTGTCCACGTTCTTTCATCACAATACAGTTTCAAGCGAAGCGGCACAATCAATCCTCCCAATGCAGAATCATTCACTTCCAGTAGAAGACCAGTATCCAAAACGGCTCCTCCACTTATTATATCACCCAGATTAACTTCAGTACAAATTAGCTCCACCAATTCACTATAAGTTTCCAGCTCCAATCTCACCTGCTGCGCATCTGTGTTTCCATAATTATGAACGGTTACTTCAAAACCAATCTCCTCACCTGGATTCGCTATACCATCATTCCCGCTGTCATTGAGAATAATCTCCTCAATTCCCAGGCTCAAATCAGTTTCCACTACTTCAAATTCCTCTAAAAAGGGTGTTTTATTATGGCAGGTAATCGTAACTTCATATTCTTCACCCAATTCCATTCCGGTTTGATCAAGATAATATATCCCGCTCACATCAGTGAAACCAGTCTGATAATACTCGCCTCCCCGAACTGTAACCAAAGCTCCTTCCAGGGGTGCTCCATTCTCATCAAGGATATATACCTGCCAGTTATTTGCTCCATAGGTAAATTCTTCCTCACAAAATACGTTCATCGCCTGTGGTACGCCTGTCCACAGATCAATTGAAGGATCACCAAAAAGATTGTTGCAATGCAGCCACCTGTCCACATGTCCACCGGGATTCTGAGGATACTGCTCATAAATATTCAACTTACCACGTAATAATGCCTCTCCAGGAGTATATATATTATCCACAAATATTCCGTAATAAGCACCTCCTGTCATAGCATTATTAAAACAGGTAGAAGTTGTACCGGTTGATGTCCCTATTACGGCTATTCCGCCTTTAGGATTGGAGGAACTGCCTGCCTTTGCAAATTCCTCTGCTACGCTTTCCATGCTCATTGAGCCAGAATGACAGGTTACCATAGTTGCAAATGGCAACATCCAGCCATTATTCAAATTAGCTATATTCGCATTGTTCCATCCACTCATAGTCAATTCATCGCGCATGCACACATAGCTGCATCCCTGATTTAAGGCTGTGTTAAAGGGTCCTGCTAATTGACCGTTATAGAGCCTGGTAAATTCAAAATTACTGTTATGTTGCAATATATAAGTTCCCACTGCTTCACAGCAGGCAATTTTGGAAGTTCCACCATAAACAAATAGTATTGCTTTTTCATACCAGTCCAGGTTTCCCAGATATGGCTGCTTCTCATAATTTATCGCTTTTGCTATCATCGTCTGTAATTCCAGATTGTTCTGCACAGAAAATCTGCCGATCATCACATCTGCCAGCAGATCATCTCCTTCCAGAAGCGAATAGGGATTATCTCCCTCTCCACTATCAATCAACTCCGTCCAGGTAGGAATCACAATATCACCATTCACATCACCCACCAATATCACATACTCCGGAGGATTTTCCCAGTTATCATAAGCATCCTGGATATATGCCTTTATCGCAATATTCGAATTGCCAATATCTCCTGTACATGCCATATTTACTTCAAAACCCTTCTGCTCCTTCCAGTCACGCAAATATCCCATATTCTCTGCCACACTGGGATAATCAGGATATATTATCAACAGAGAAGGTCTTTGAAATTCATCGCGCAGTCCTCGTTCCTCGGCATTATTTGCGTACCCAGACCATCCCTGGTCTGATTTATTCAATATCACTGATTGATATAGCTTATCAAAGGCCCGGGAAGATTTCCTGCTCGATGTCTTGCTGTTTATCCCTCCTTTACCTGAAACTGAAATTTCCACTTTTATAGCATTGTAAATATTGAGCAAACCCCGCTCCGCATCATACTGATATGGACAAAATGTTACCCTCACCAACCTTACATCCCGCATGATCACTGGATCACCTATACTTACTATCTCAGCAGGTAATTCGCTCTGAATGCTCATCATCTTATTTCGTGATTCATGTTCAAAAGAAGTTATCTCAAAACTCACAGTCCCTTCAGCAGGTATTGCCAACAATCTACCATAGGACTGCAATTCCTGTTCTTCAAACTCTTCCAGATAAAATTCCAGATTTATTCTGCCTGTCTCTACCTGCTCATATTTGATCAATGATCCCCTGTCCAGCTCTTCGCCGGTTGCCCTGCCCCATAAAAACAAACCCCATAACATTACCAGTAAAAACAAACTAATTCTCTTCATCGTTTTCCCTTATTTTAATAAATTAATTTTATTCCTGATTTTTTGTCCAGCCCATTTAATTTCATAGAAATAAATGCCAGAGGCTGCTTCAAGATCATCATCATTTCTGCCATTCCAGATGAAGGAATGCTTCCCAGTCTCCAGTACAGCATTTAACATCTCTTTCACTTTTCTGCCTTTAATATCATAAACAGCCAGTGTCACTTCACCCTTAGCCGGCAGGTCAAATTCAATAGTTGTGCGTGGATTAAATGGATTAGGATAGTTGCGGCAGCTTAGAGGAGCATTTGCTATTTCCTCTTCGATAATACCTACTGTGGTAATTGTGAGGCAGGTTTCATATTTTCTGCCACCTCTACCTTCATTGATATAAACTCCCACGCTATAAGTGCCATTCTCTGTGTATATATGGGTAGGATTCAATTCATAACTGTCTATCTCTTCATCACATTCAAAATCCCAGCCAATATCATATATCTCTTCATTACTGATTACTGAAAATGACACACTGCTTTGCTCCTGTTCCCAGTCAAAATCACATTCCGTGCCCTGCCATTCGTAGCAACCCATATCAATGCCATCTCCATAAACACGCGGATTGCCTGCCAGATCAGTTTCGCACAGTTCATAACCTTCCGGTAAACCTGTCAGCGTGCCACTATCAATGCAGGGAGAATCATTTTGCAGGCTAAATTCACTCTTACCTACTCCACAATATTCAGGGTTCTCGTCTATATCCAGATTACCTTCCAGCCACTCAGCCGTCCAGTCACCCCCCAAATCTACCATATCATCAAAACCACCTTCAACTAAGGAATGGGTCACGCCAATATATGTTTCACCTGCTGTAGCATTTCCCCCAATCAATAAACTATGGTATTCATTATTATATACAATAGAGTTATAAATATAAAGATTAGCACCATTGTTTGCACCCAATGCACAAAGTGAATTATTATTGGTTATATTACCACTAATTGTTGAATTTATTAGAAACAAATTAAGAAAGTCATCATCACCATTAATTGCATAGCCAAAGGGCAGACATGCTTGATAAACGTGGCTATCAAGATCAGTAATACATACATTCTCGAAGTAATAATCCAACGGTTCTTGAATATTGTTCCCATTAACAACTATTATTCCAAAACCACCTAAAATATCTCCGGTACCCTCTTCTATTAAAGGGTAACCGCCCTTTATTTTTAGATTTTTTAGTTCAGCCCTATAGATAGAACTCATCTGTATAGTATTACATAGGCTGGAATTGTCATAGATTCCAACATTGTTAAGCTCAAAAATATCATAATTAATTACACTAATTGCATTGCATGAATTATTTTCACAGACAATATCTTCGACCTCTGCTGAACCAGACATATTATATCCACAAAAATCCAGATTATGAATTGTAAATTCACCGGAATCATTACAAATAGTGAATCCTTCTATTTGGTTATTTTCCTTTTTCAAGACCCCAAACACACCTGATTCATTTTCACGATCTAATATTGTGCAATCAGAACCGCTGCCGATTACATACATATTAGATTTCAAGCCTGTCACGGGTAGTTCATCATTACTGCTGCGAGAATATGTACCGGCAGCTATGTGGATTATTCCTGGATTCTCTACATCTCCTTCGCATTTCAAAGTAGCATACCAGATGTTCTTTAAAGGACTTTCAGAAGAAATACCATCATTACTGTTGTCTCCATCCGGTGAAACATAAACTTCCTGACAGGTTTCTGTAATATAGACTTCATCATAACTCACATTAAACATATCATCATCATTGTATCCGTCATAAAAATATTGTCTGTTAGGAGGTAATGAGGTACCTCTCTGCATTGGAAAATTATAGCTGTAATCAGAATCTACAGATATGTATATATCTGATCCTAATCTTGCATAATTACAATAGATACTATTTAAATCTTCAGAATCAAATAAAATTCCATCGTTTCCGAAAGCTAATCCCCCTCCACTATCTACACCTACATTATATCTTATTATAGTACCTTTCAGGTAAAGTGAACCATCTGCAATGTAAACTCCACCAGCTCTATATTCTGAATAATTATGTTCAATAATACAATGCGAAATTTCCAGTTCATCGCCAAAAAATATTACACCTGCACCATGGTGAAAACAATTTTCTATGCCTGTGCGACTGTATCCGTTGATAATAGTAAATCCGGTCAGTGATACACTCTCTGGTGGGTAGTAGTAATAAACCACATTCGAGGTATGACTGCCATCCAATATTGTCGTATGGATATAACTGGTATCTTGAGTAACAGCATATAGGCTCATTAGGTGAATGTCTTTGTAAAATATCAGGATATTCTCATAATATGTGCCAGGATGTACTAAAAGAGTGTCTCCACTTTCTACAATATCTATTGCCGTCTGTATTTCACTGAAATCACCACTGCCATCTTGAGCAATTTCCCACACAAAAGCTTCTGACAATAAAGGTAAAAGTACAAGTAATAATAAAATACATTTTCTCATTATATCTCCTAAGCAAATTTATCCCAATTCATTGCGTATCCAGAGCTTTTGAAAATCATCCATAGTCTTGCATAGCGTAAGCGAAGGATGACCAGCTCTGATTGATTTTAATCCAGACCAGGATGGTCTGGATACGCAAATTCCGGTCCATCCCAGCTCTGGATCACATTACATTTCATTCAAAATTCAAAATTTAAAATTGACAGAACTATTTCATCATCAGCATCTTTTCTCTAATGCTTTGACCCTGATATTTAAGTTCATAAAAATACATTCCAGAAGCAGCTCTTTTGCCTCTTTCATCTGTACCGTTCCAGATAACTTTGTGCAATCCTGCTGATTGTTCAGAAGATACCAGGCTTTTCACCTTCTGCCCCCTGATGTTATAGACATCTATAGTAACATTTCCGCTCTCAGGAATTGAATATTCGATCGCTGTTTCGGGATTGAAAGGATCAGGATATTGCTTAGTGTGAACTATAGTATCATCCATCACTGGCATAGCTTCACCTTTTTCTCCCAGACATACTCGCGTGATAACATTTTCCCGAGGATAGACATCTTCATCGCGATACAAGGCAAAATCCTCATCATAAACCCGATAGTTAACTTCCGGTTCAGACCTGCCACCAGTAAATATTCTGAATTCCAAAGGCTCTGGACTGCGGTTCAATTCAGAAGTAAAAGCTCTGATAAATACAGGATATCCCATAAATACACTGGCTCCAATGCACTCTCCATTTTCATATACTGCCACTTCCTCTATCTGTTCATTGCTTACTATTGTGTCTATCAGAATAGCTTCATATTCCAGTTCTTCTTCATACTGATAATACTCAGTTTCGGGTGGGATATATTCTTCTAATTCTTCATATCCCAAAATATCATAATAATCCATCACCGTAGGATGCCCAGTAGCTAAGATTACATCATACATTTTGCCATAATAGCACGTCAGACTCTTTCCCGGATCAATAGCTGCAGTCCAGCTTGATGAGGTGTTTTTTCTTGACATTGTCCAGTATTGACCCTGAATAAACGTTGCATCATCAATGATCTCTTCAAAAGCATCATATACGCTAGCGCTGCCATGCACGAAATACGGGATCCAGAAACGACTTTCTGAAGAAGATAAAGGAATTTCATGATCTTCCAGTACGTGGACGCCATCTAAATAATATTGCAATAATCCAAAACCTCCAATATTGCTGAGATTTAGTTTGTAACCCTTTATGTATTCCAGATCATAATCTTGCATATCATTCCAGTTATAATAAAGCTGAGCACTTTCGTAAAGAATGGGAACGTAATCCTCCGTCTCATCCAATTGAACTTGGGCATCCAAATCTGTATAATCCACTGGGAAACATTTCCAGTTAACGCCATTTACTGATAAATATGATACTTCTGGAATATAATCATGGTCAGAATTGTAATAACCAAAATTACTGTAAGAAGTAATAGTACCATCACTTTCAATTACAACAAGCTCAGCATCATCAAGTTCATTTGCTGAGGGTATTGGATCGAAATAATCCACAGAAGGACCATCATAATCTAAAGAAACATTCTGGGTAACGGCAAGATAAGCACCGGGATATTCAGAAACATATGGATTTGGATGAAATACTACCTCTCCATAAAATATACGATGTTCATAATCATCAGGGTCTTCATTGTCTATCACACCTCTTTTATAGATATATAGATCATCTCCATCACTGAACATAAAATTTCTCCAACTATGCTCGCTTTCAATCTGATCTAATTTATAAAGAGCTTGTTCAAGACCTTTCAATATATTCCGATTTGCTTCAATGTTTTTGATCAACCAGTAAAAGAAATATTCAGAATCAATTATATCATTAACAGATGAGATTTCAATATTGTGATCATTATCATGAAGATGGTCAAAAGCATCATTAAGCCAGTCATCATCTGCCCCCTCTTCTAACAGTGTTTCAAGATTACTGATAGTAACTCCTCCATTATGCATGAATGTATATACTTTGCTATCAGTGCGAGAATCCCACACAAAGGGATGATATGCAGTTTCTTCATGATTAACATCTGTAGTAATTCTGGCATGATTAAGCATTACTGTTGAAGTTGTATAATATTCAGATATATTATAGTAATTCAAATCATCTCCACTATTAACTCGATATGAATAGATATCATCAGGAGGTGTAGTATTATGAAAGGTTACACCCCTGCCATCATCATGTGGACACGAGTTTAAACCAGTATTGAGTAATGTACAATAATGCCATTGAGGTGAATAACTCCAATCCAATGTACCTTCATCGGTTGCTACTGCAGCAGCCATATCACATGTATAGGCACTGATTGCCATCAGTGTAAAACAAGCTATAAATACATACTTTTTCATTTTTCCTCCTTACTTAAGTATGTTAGATTATTTATCCAATAAAACCCAATGCCTCTACTTAAGTAAAACCAGAGCGATATCCACCTAATACCTTAACTATATATATATATATATAGTTACATCATTCAACCTTACCCCCATTTTTACTCCTCTTCATCTATATATTTCATTCTTTCTTTCAAATACCTCTATTTCAAAAGCACAGCCTTTAGCATTAATTGCTGCTCTCCTGCTTTCATCTGCACAAAATATACTCCGCTTCCGCAAGCTGAACCTTGAGAATTACTGCCATCCCAAACCTTTTCACCTGCTCCGGTTGCTACCTGCTCATTCAGAAGCGTTTTCACCTTTTCCCCTCTCAGATTATAGATTGCGATCTCTACTCTCTGTGCTTCTTCAAGATTATAATGCACCGTAAGTTCAGGATTAAACGGATTAGGGTATATACTTAGATCATTTGCCAGCGGTACCAGGTCATCATCTCCTTCCGGTAATATACTAATCTCTCCCCGCATCTGATAAAGCTCCTGATAATATTCTTCTGTATCTGCACTACGAGCATAAGTTGCCACTACATTACCATTTCCAACCACGTGATAGGCAAAATCAAGCTCATCATAAAGCTCATTAAGTATTTCTGCTGATGGAAGATCATAATTAACAAGTTGCTCAAATTCATCAGTTTCTGTATTGTACTTTTCAATATTAATGTTATTATCGCCTTCTCCTATCTTCATCAATATCCCCACTCCGGCAGAATTCCATTCCACCCCATGCCACTGCTCTGGCTCTAGTATCTCTTCAACCACTTCCAGTGGACCACTGTTCCCTAACTGATAGCTATATAAATACTCTTTTGTCTCAATATAGATCATATCTCCGTCTCGATAAACCTCTCTGATTTCGTAATCCAATTCTTCAAAACCTACTAATTCCTTATATATCTCACCAGCTTCACTATAAACGATCTGAGCTATATCTGGATCTTGATACGTAAGTGCCACATATTCATCACCTTCATTATCTGCTGATAATAATTTCGGATATATCCAGGCTTTCATTTCCATATCACCCATCTCGTCGACTTCACCCATATCAAAATCACTTCTCATAAAATTGCTGCTGTACTGTTTAAAATAATTATCTACTTCCGTAAAATCTACTGGGTATATCTCATAATTCATCCTTTCATCATAATGAAACGTCTTCACATACCCCACAGATTCATGAGTTCCCCCATATAAATGCTCTCCCTCATCTATCAGACAATTATCATCATGATTCGAAGGATCCATTCCACTCCTGTGGGAAAATCCACCCCTACGCTGAGCTACTGAACCATAAATATTTAAATATCCTCGTTCAAATCCTATATCTTCACTGCTTTCGGGCCACACAGGATTATAAAATGGCTTATCTGTGCCATAAGGAGCAACTTCTGCCTGCTCATAATCAGGGTTTTCGTAAGGGTACCCGCAGGAGGGATAACCGACAACAGGATGATTGGAATGTAAGATAAATTCCGGATCACCAGTATAGCCTTCTGCCGGTGGCATCACATATTTATGAAGATCAATGTAACTGAATAAAGTATCATTACCAGTAAAAGGACTCACTCCCATAAAATCTGGCGTGCTGCCATGAGGATGCTGATATTCAAAACTGAATACTCCCTCTTCATAGCCTGGGTAAGCAGAATTGGGATCTGCTACACCACATGCGGCATATGCGCCATATAGCATTACATCATCACAATTCGGTGATTCTATCTCTTCCGTATCAGGATCCCAGTGCTTGTATTTGATCAAAATGCTCTTCTCCGATATCAAGCCAAACATATCAGTACAATCAAAAGGAACTTCCTCCCCTGGTGTTAAACTCGTGTATGTGATATCATCTGTGATATATATAGTATCAGCAGATGCCCAGGTCATATTTCCACTCACACTTCCTTCTATCCAAAGCTCACAATAACAGAATACTGAACTATTAATCACTGATAAATTAAATGTAGTATCTTCCCACTCTATGTGCGGCACCTGCACTACATTCGTCCAGATAGGATCTCCAATACTCCACTCTGGATGCATTGGGTCAGGATAGCTGTTATAAACCGTAAATTCCATCTCTTCATATAGAATATCAGCATAACGGCAGGTTGCTGTTGTGCCATCTATCTTGGCAAATAGAATGTCCCTATCTGCTGAAGCATCCAGTATAAAACCGTTCTCACGCACTTCCTCGGCTCCTTGTAATTCTATCTCACCCATTTCTGCTACATATTCTTCCAGGTATCCACTCGTAAATATATCTTCCATTGGTGCACTATTTACTGCCGGAGCCCCTGTTGCAAAATCCATTATTGTTTCACCACTAATAACTAATCCATTCATTGTGGGCCAGCAGTTATTTGTTCCTCCACCAATCTGACGTATCCAGATATCAGAATTAGTATATACTTCGCCATCAAATACATCTGGTCCCCAAAACATGAGAACATCCCAGGATTCCTCGGTACTATTCACGCTGATCATCCTGCCCATATAAGACTGAAAACAACATACCGGAATGGAGCTGGGCGATAAACCCAGGCTCCATAATTCTTCTCCATCCTGCCATAAAAAAGGGTCATTATACATATCTGTAAATGGTGATGCCGTAATATTGAACACGCCCCAGTATTCTTCAGCACTTGCTAACATCGATTCGCCTGTTTCAACATCTTCATAAAATATCTGTAAACTTCCCGTCTCTGAAGTAAATATTACTGGCTTCTGATAATAATTATCTGCCGTAATATACCAGTTAATTTCTAATATCTCCGGTAAACTATCCCAACTTATCACTTCACTGACGGTGAAACTTTCGCCGCCGTCATCCGAACGATATATTTCCAGCCAGCTCACATCATCTGTCAGATTAATTTTCACCACTGCATAGCTTACGTAATCTCCCGCAATACTGCAGCCACCTGAGTTATCATAATAAAAATATTCAACACCGCCTAAATCAATGACTGTTTGCAGCGATTCAAATTCAGCAGACAGCAGTACTGGTAACATGATCAAAAATAAAATAACAAATAACACTCTCATCGTAAACCTCCAGCAAAATAAATGTTTTACTCAAAGCAAATAGCTATAAACATCCAATCCCTTGTCAAGTTTTATTTTCTTTTTGTTGCCTTTACTCAGCTAAGCCCTTTCTCACTTATGTTTACTTTGTCACCCTTTGTTATTTCTATCATAAGCATATTTCGTTCCACATAATACATACTTGACTTATTGTTCTATTTCAGCGTTTTACTTTACTATAGCTCATTCTTACATATATTTTCTACCAAAATTGTCAACAAAGTTTACCGTGTTATCACCTATGATTACCTGCTTTATCAATTGCTTTTCCACAAAATCTGAAAGTTAATGGACTTGATAGACAAAATAGACTTGATAGACAAAATGGACTTGATAGACAAAATGGACTTGATAGACAAAATGGACTTGATAGACAAAATGGACTTGATAGACATTAAAGTAAGATGGACTCAGTAAATATTCGGATCATTCCCTCTAATCAGATGTGCACCGCTGGCGGTAATCCGCAAGTGGGGCGGAAATGAAAAACACTATCTACCGATTCTCGAATCCATAGTCTCCATCGAATTAGTTTTCTATCCATAGAGCCCATATTGTCCAGTCAGTCCATATTGTCCATTTTGCTCTTCTCAAATAAAGTAACATTTTCACCTTTTTCTTCATAGTAATTCTGTTCTATTTGTTCTCTTTTCAGCTACCAGGTGCCCTTTAGGTGGAACAACTCAACCCGGCATGACATTTTTTTGTTATGCCGGGTTGAGTTGTTGCACCTAAGGGGTACTTTATTGGCAGTAAATGGGCATTATAGGAGAATTTAATATGAATTTAGGTGCAGTTTTGAATAAAATTGTGAGAATTTTTGGATATTGTAGAGTGATGAATTAATTCATTTATTTGGGTATATTACGTTTGTTGTTAGTTCTCTATTGAGATTTCTTTTCTTATCAATATTGCTTTGTTATCTAAACAATTATCATAATGATAATGGCAGCAGACGCATTTATCATAATGATAAGATGAATTGCGGAACTAAGAAGAATAAGATAGATTATCTTACAATAGCTAAGTTATTTAATATCTATATAATAGGCATTCTGTCAGAAATGTTTTTCTGAAATATTTTCAGGATGGTACACTGCTTGCAATGTATATTATTAAAAATAAGGAACTGGGGGACAGAGAAATGAAGAAAAGAGATTTTGTGAAGCAGTGGAATGAGCGGAAAGCAAGATTTGTGAAGTAGAAGAAACAAGGGGGAAAAGTGAAAAAGAATAGAATTATAAATATCTGGAATGAGCGTCGCACACGTTATACTCGGAGGTAATATTGTCGGGTGTGTCGATGCTGAATCGGAGTAACCGGAGGTCTTATGACCTGTAACCCGGTTACTCTTTTTTTAATATGCGAGTGAAATTGATCATCTATCAAGAATTAAATTGACTATATTATTCAAATAAGTAAAAATCAACAGGTACCGAGTTAATATTACAGGAGCAGTTATGATTGAGAAATTAAAAGCTTTGTTACAGAAAGTGGATGCTGATTACTCCGATATTCGTTATGAAGTAAGGTATGATAATGCCTTGCACTTTAGTAATGAGGAACTTACGGCAGTAACCAGCAGTCTAACGGATGGTTACGTAATCCGGGTATTGAAGGGAGGGGGGATTTCAGCAGTAGCCTTTACTTCCTTAGTTGATGCTGAAAAAGCCATTAAATCGGCAATTGAAAGCGCAATCGTGATGGGGAAATATCGTAAGAAACCAGTGAAGCTGGCAGCAATAGGAGTGGTAAAAGATCAATTTAAACCTCCTTTAGTAGAAGATCCTCGAGAAATAAGCATGGATGAAAAAATCTCTTTAATGAAGAAATATGTGAAGATACCACTTCAGCAGGAGAAAATAATCAATGTCGAACTGGGTTATGCAGATATCATTCGCGAGAAGTACTTCGTAAGTAGTGAAGGGAGTGAGATATCCGAGGAACTGGTTACAACGGTATTATCAGGCGATATTAAAAGCAAAAGTGGGAATGTGATCCAGAATGTGCGCATATCAGCCGGTGGCAGTGATGGTTTCCAGAATATCCGTGGACAGGAAGATAATTTTGCTAAAAGAGCAGGTATAGCGATTGATCTGTTATCAGCTGAGCCGATCAAGGGTGGGAAATATAACTGTATCTTGAATCATATGATGACTGGTGTGTTTACCCATGAAGCATTTGGACATTTTTCTGAAGCAGACCTGATAGAATCTCTTCCAGCCATGCGCGAGAAAATGGAAATAGGCAGCAAGCTTGGTTCGGATTTAGTGAACATAGTAGATGATGCCACCCAGGAAGGACTTTTGGGATTTTATAAGTATGACGATGAAGGTGTGTCTGTGAGAAACGTGCAATTAATGAAAGAAGGCGTATTGACTGGCAGGCTGCATTCGCGACGGACAGCGGAAGAATTTGGAGAACCAGTCAGTGGTCATAATATAGCCGAAGATTTCCGTTATGCGCCAATAATTCGGATGGGTACTATTTATATAGAAAAGGGTGAAGACAGTTTTGAAGAGCTATTACATAAACTTGAAGACGGCATTTACCTTTGTGATCCTAAGGGCGGTCAAACCGCTGGTGAGAATTTTACCTTTGGTGCTCAATATGGTTATGAGGTGAAAGACGGTAAACTTGGAAAAATGGTGCGTGATATCAATGTTTCAGGAAATCTTTATGAAACATTGCAGAATATCTCCGCTATTGGTAATGATCTGCAATTCACTAAACGCGGTGGGTGTGGTAAAGGACAAACTAATATCCGCTCCTGCTTTGGTGGACCGCAAATCATAGTGAAAAATCTTGTGATCGGAGGTAACTAATGAAAAATTTACTGCAATCAGCGAAAGAAAATTTTGATCAGGTGGAAATTTTCAAAGGCAAAAATGAATCTACATCGATCCAGTTCCAGAGTTCTACCTTGCAAAATATTGATAATAAAATCCAATCAGCAATTAGTATGCGAGCGATCAGAGATAATACCCTTGGATTCGCCTATACCAGAAATCTTCATTCAAATGATGAACTCATCAAGAATGCCGAGAATTCCATGCTGGGTGGAGTAAATGCAGAATATCAATTTCCTCACAGTCCCCTGGTGGAGAGTCTGGAGAGTTATGATGCGGGTATAGAGGATCTTAATGCAGATATAATGGCAGATGAATGTCAGAGTGTGAGTGATTATATCAAGACGAGAACTGATGCTGAATCGGAAATATATGCCGGAAAAGACATCAGCAGTTTTGAAGTGATCAATTCAAATGGTACTGATCTGACTCATCAGGACAGTACTTACTACATATATTTTACTCTTGTGTATCCCGGCAGTGCATCAGGGATCAGCTATTGCATAATGGATAAAACATTTAAGTCTCTTGATCATGATATCCTGGACAGGGTCATCGCTAAATATGAAGCAGGAAAAAATATAGTCCAACCGGAAGGTGGAGAAATGCAGGTATTGTTTGCTCCAACCACCTTGTTTGCACTCACCTGGCGTCTTGCCCTGGGTACCAGTTCACGCAGTTATTACGATAAGATCACTCCTATCGCAGAAAAATTGGGTATCAGGATATTTGATGAGAAACTTAACCTTTTTACTGACCCTCTTGATGAGCAATATCCCGGATGTCGTCCCTTTGATGATGAAGGAGTAGTATGTCATCGGCATAATATCATTAAAAATGGGGTGTTTGAGAAAAGATTTAATGATCTTAATTATGCGCAGAAATTAAATGAAAGACCTACAGGACATGGTATCCGTGGTTCAATAACTTCTCTTCCATCTCCCGTATTACACAGTCTAAGATTACAGCCTGGTCATACATCTTTTGATGAGATGGTGCAGGGAATGAAGCGGGGAGTGATCCTGGAAAGTATGCTGGGAGCCCATAGCGGGAACTTGCCTAATGGAGATTTCTCCCTGGGAGTATCTCCGGGTTTATATGTTGAGAACGGCAAGATCATCGGCAGGCTCAAAGAAGGTATGGTTTCAGGTAATATCTATAAAATGCTGAAAAAGATAGATGCTGTGGAAGATACACTTCATGCTACTGGTTCAAACTGGATGCCCTCGATCCTGGTGGATAATGTCCATGTGGCTATATAGTTTATTGTAAATTAACAAATAACGGGTAGAATTATATTGGAATACGGAGGAATGTAATGAAAAAGAGAATTCTTTTTGTATGCATACATAATTCTGCCCGGAGTCAAATGGCAGAAGCTTTTTGCAACGAATTGGGTGGCGATAGATATACAGCCGAAAGTTCCGGGTTGGAACCTGGTAAGCTTAATCCTAACGTCGTTAAGGTGATGCAGGAGATCGGGATAGATATTTCAAGTAATGAGTGTAACAGTGTATTTGAATATTTTAAAGAAGGCAGATCATATTCATATCTGATCACAGTATGTGATAAAACTGCTGCTGAACGCTGTCCGATATTCCCGGGACTGGTGATAGATGGCAGGATACATTGGAGTTTTAAAGACCCCTCTTCATTAAAGGGCACCGAAGAAGAAGTTCTGGAGGAAACCCGTAAAGTGAGAGATGAGATCAAGCATCAGATAATAGGATTTCTGGACGATATTTGAGAAGCCTTAGCGGACATAGCGGTCTTAAGAAAAATCAGGACTTCTGCTTAGTTGGGATGGAATTATTTTAGTAACAGGGTTTTCTTTGTTATGGTCTTTTCAGGTAAAGAGAGTTTTATGAGATAGATTCCTGAACTTACTTTTTTATTAAGATTATCTTTCCCATCCCAGCCGATTTTATGATCTCCCTGCGGTAATATACTATCAAATAAATTTATTATTCTTTGTCCCTTCAAATTATAAATGGATAAATTTACTTTTTGAGTATCATCCAGATAAAAACTGATAGTTGTTTCGGGATTGAAAGGATTGGGATAAATATTTAAACACAGGGAATTTATGTCAGGAAGTTCATTATTATCTTCTGAGGAAGAATAGAAGATCAATTCTGCTGGCTCAAAGGGTGAACCAATTGTGTTGTTATTTTCAAAAGTTATAGATTGTTGACTTGTGAATACCTGATCAGATAAGGAATCATAGATCTGGAATTGGATATCTTCACCTTCAGTATTACCAATAATAGTAAAGTACCAGAAACCGTCATAAGCCGGAGGATTTGGCTGCTGCCAGGCAGCAATACTGCGGCAATCAGAATCTCCGGCATTACCAAAAGCTGCTGCCAGATTTTCATCATCACCTGTGAATGCTTCTCCATCCAGGATAATATTTGCCATATAGACCATTGAATACTGAGTACCATTGATCAGTTCCCAGAGCGGAGGATCATCAGTGACTGGTGGTTGTTGCGGATTATTATTAATATCCCTTGAGCCATAAATAAGTTGAGCAGCTGAGGACATATCGATTTTATATCCTATTCCAGGCTCCATTTGCAGAAGATCACCAACCCAATACCCGGGAGGATCAATGTAATTTGCAGACTGAGCTTGAGTTTTCACCTGGATAACCTCGGGAACAATACTACTGAGCGCTATATCAAGATCATAAATAGATTGCGGGAAATAGGCGATCCAGTTCCATTCAGCCGTAAGTGGGATAGGCCTGTCAACAGGAATAGGAACACCTTCGAGGCTGAAATCATTATAGGTATTTGACATATAGATCAAGTAAGATTCACCATCTGTTATCTGAGAAAGATCACCCAGCCAGGTATCAATGCTTTCGTAATATATCACAGATTGCAACTGATTCTTCACTTGATAGACAAAGGGTTCCAAAGGAGCAAAAACGCTTTCAATGGCAATATCCTGGGGGTGAACATTGAATGATATCCAGTTCCAGGCTGGGGAAAGGTCTATATGTTGGATCACATGCAGATCTACATTTATCTCAAAAGGTTCATCCGGTGAGCCTATTGTGGCATCATTCTCAAATAAAATTGATTCCTGGCATTCATATACATTTCCGCTGCTGCTATCAAATATACTGAAATATATACTATCAGCCTGGGTATTACTCACGATCGTGAAAAACCAGTAACCATCCCAGTAAGGTGGATTTGCCTCCTGCCAGACAGCTACTCCTCTACAATCCTCAATACCGGCGGGACCAAAAGCAGCCAGATGATTGTTAATATCACCCTCAAACGGCTCATCATTTATAAACACCTGGCACATGAAAACCATATTATATTGAGTTCCTGTAATTGTAACCCAGTCAATAAGATTAAAATCAATATTTATTGTCTGCTGACCTTCGAGAACTTCGACGTCCGTAATCGTAACGGGATTATAATCGTTCAGAGATGCAGTTACATTATATGTACCGGGATCAGCAGAAAGCTGATAATTGCCATATATATTAGGATGAGCAGTATATGTGCCATTAGTGATGATCACATCCAGGATATTCCCTGCTGGAGGAGATGTTGTACTCAAGCTGATATTTCCAGTGATCAGGCTGGCATCGATACTTAATAATGCAGGTTCAGTAGGAGAACCAATATTGGCATTATCCTGAAATTCATAGGTTTGCAGACATTCATAGATATTATCCGTGACACTGTCATAAAACTTAAATGTGATCATCTCACCATTTATATTGCCCACAATATTGAAATACCAGAAGCCGTAAGGATCATAATCCTGCCATCCGGCAATACATCTGCAATCAGAATCACCTCCGGGGCCAAAAGCGGCAACAATATTCTCTTCATTACTGGTGAAAAAAGTATCATTATAAGCAATTCTGGCAAAGAGGATCATAGAGAATTCTGTACCGGTTATGGGTTCCCAGTCAGGTGGATTTGCAATAAGGAACAAATATGTGAAGATCAGTAATATCAGGATATATTTTTTCATATTAACTCTCTTAATCGAAAAAGACCCCGGAGATTTCCGGGGTCTTAAAGAAATATGCAATCTATTTCATTAAAATACATTTACGCGAAATATGTTCATCTCCCCAGTTAAGTTGATAGAAATAGATACCAGAACTGTAATTATCAGCATTCCAGCTAATAGAATACTCACCAGCTTCCTGATAAGAGCTTACCAGAGTTTCCACTAATTGTCCTTTTACATTATAAATTGAGAGATTCACCTGTCCACTGGCAGGAATAAGATAACTGAAAGATGTAGTGGGATTAAAAGGATTAGGATAATTACTCTTCAGAAGGAGATTTTGAGTATTTACAGGAAAATTTCCAGTAGTAAAATCGAAACTACGAAGTTTATCTGGTGTTCCTGAGATACTATCAGAGGTAAATATTACTGATTGCGGGGATGAATAAACTGCTTTTGTTGTATTATCATAAAGTCTAAGTTCCAGAGGTTCTGCTTCATCACCAGCAATAGTGAAATACCAGAGATCATTTTCCAGCTTACCAATGCTGCGGCAACGGTTATTATCATCAAATACTCCTACGGAATAATTACTATCATCATCAATTACATTACCATCAGCAATTATTTGTGCCATGAGGATCATATTAGACTGGTATGAATTTACCAGTTGCCAGTCAGCAATATTTGATACCTGACTGGTTTCAGGTTGAGAGCGGGAAATTAGATATTCAGGAGGGTAAGTAAGATAGAGTGCTTCAGAAGGGATAATAGGCCAGCTAAGTAAATAAGCATTTCCTGGTTCCATAACTTCCAGATCACCTATCCAGCCTCCAAAATATACCGCAGAATGGGATTGAGTTTTGATGCAGGTACTATCAGTTAATGAAACGCTCTGCAATGCCTCGGCAATAGTTAAAGGAGTATCAGGGATGTAGCTGATCCAGTTATAGCCCTGCTGGATAAAGATAGAATGGGTTAAGGGATTTATTCTTTCACCGGTGAAAGTGAAATCATCATAATCATTGTGCATTTGAATTTTGTATCCCGTATTCCAGCTAATATAATTTAATCCACCAACCCAGGTGCTGCTCGGGATATCATATTGTGCAAAAGAAGTTTGATCTTTAATATAATAAATATCAGGAACAACAGTAAGCTCACTAAACACATTTGCTATTGAACTGCTGACCGGAAGCCGGTTAAATGATACCCAGTTCCAGCCTTCATTTAGATCATAGGTGACGTCTGTAAGGGGAGAATCAATGGTGAGATTAATTCCTAAGTCATAAACTCCATCTTCAAAGAAGATCATCTCATTACATTCATCGATCGATCCGGTTTCTGAATTATAAAAATCAAACCAGAGAAGGTCTGTGCCGCTGATATCATCGCTTACGATAGTGATATACCAGAAGCCTTCCAATTCAAAATAATTTTCCCAGAAGAAATGACTGCCGGATATCCAGGTGGCATTACCACGGCATTGCTCTATAGTGCCAGTTTCATCATACCCAAATACAGCCATTTGATTATTGCCCTCATTAGTAAGAAAACCACCATCATAAGTGACCGTGGCATATAAAACCATTCCATATTGAGTACCTTCAATTGGTTCCCAGCCATCAACAAGATCAAAATCTATATCTGGTGTAATCTGAAACGCGATTACATTGATATTCCTTTGAGTAAGTGTAGAATATCCCTCCAGAGAAGCTGTAACATCATAAACCCCATTTAGAACTATCAGCTCATAACTGCCATCAGGGGAAGGAAAAACTGAATTATCTCCAGAAGAAATCATCACATTTTCAATATCTCCCGAACCTCCGATCAGAGTTACAATTCCGGATATTGTACCTTCATTAAGAACCAGAGGCAGGTAAAAATCAATATCGGCTGTCTGTTGGCCAGAAGTAACAATTACATCTTCTGCAATTTGTATTTCATATCCGGCCAATGATGCAGTAACATCATATACACCTGGACCGATACCTAAAGTATATTCATAATATATTATCAGATTTGTATAAATATCATAAACAGGATAAGGATAGGTAGAGATAGAACCAGCCTGGATTAAAACTAATTCAGGATCACCAATACCTTCCACCTCAACTTCACCTACAATTTCTCCCGGAGGAGGAGGAGTTAATTCAATATCAAGAGTAACCAGTTCGTCAGCAACAATTACTTCCTCAATGGTTTCAGTACTGTAACTATCTAAAACAGCAGTAACTTCATAAGTACCGGAAGGCAGACTGATCATATAAAACCCATCATTTTCGGGATTTGTAGAATATTCTGTATAGGGAGGACTGATCAAAGCAGCAGTAACTTCTACATCAGAAACGAGACCATTACCGCCAATGAGCACCACCTGACCCTGAATCCCGGATTGAGGATAAAATATTGCCCCCATATCAGCTATGGTTCCATCAGGATCTAAACTGCTGTCAGGATCACCGCTATCAATACAGGGAGACATTGTGTCATCATGTGTTGGCATATTCACCCATGATAGAGAATAGTCTCCAATATAGGGATTAGTGAAAAGTGGATCAGCTGAAATACAACCTTCACCAAAATAACTTTGTCCAGCACCTGTCTCCAAATCAGAATAAGTGGCATTGAATGTTGTACCAGTTTCAACATAAATTGCATTATAGGCATTATCCCAGACAATAGAATTTGTCATACTGGCCATAGAGTTATACAAACAGGCAATTCCAGATCCATTCTGATCTGCCAGGTTATCAACGATAGTGAGTTTTGCAAATGAAGGACTGGAATTATTGAATATAGAAATACCACCTCCATTCCATTCAGTAGTATTTCCGGCAATAATAACCCTTGTCAGCACGGGATCAGAACCAAAACAATTTATTCCACCACCATCATATACAGCAGAATTTCCAGTAATTTCGGCATTAGTAAGAATTATATCAGAACCGTTCAGATAAATTCCCCCACCAGCACCACTGGCAATACTACCCGTTATCTCTACATGGTTTAATTCAATGTTAGAATTTTGAAGATACATAGCACCACCGGTAGTAGCACTATTATCACTGAAAGAACAATATTGAATTTCTAATTCGGAAGAGTTCAGGCAATATATAGCTCCTCCCTGATAATCAGGTGAAACGCCTATCGCCCTGCCAAATTCAAAATTACAAAATACTAATTGAGAAATATCCTGTCCGGTTGTGGTTGTATCTATAAATCTTAAACCATGCCAGCCGGTTACTGGATTATCAGCCGTAAAGTTAATCGCATTACTCTCGTTACCAACTGCCAAAATTCTACCCTGAACAATGAATTTGTAATGTCCGGTAAAATTAATTACTACACCCGGTTCAATAGCCAATGTATTTCCTGTGTCTATCTGGATCTCTCCATTAATATTATAAGGACTGCCGGCAAAATCCCAGGTTCCGTTAACAGATCCGGCTGGTACTTCAGTATCAGCAAAAAGTACAAAAACCAAAGACAATAAAACAATTAATATAGTACTTTTCATTTTATCCTCCTGATAAAATTATGGTTTAATTTTTATTATTTTAATACCTTCGCTGTCAGTTAGATATGCATAACTTCCAGCTATATGTATTGAAAGAGGTTCTGTTATCATCTCCAGGCTGCCAAGAATATAGGCACTGGATGGGTTAGAGCAATCTATAACATGAAATCCTTTTTCGATATCTGATATATATACATAATTATTTTCGGCAAAAACTCCGTTTACAAACCCCCCTGTAGTTAGATTCTTGATTACAAAGGGTGCAGTAATACTGCTGATATCAATTATTTCAAGTCCCTTCTCTCCATTAGAAAGATAGGCAATATTATCGATAACGAAAATATCATTTGCTAATCCCTCCAGGGGCAGATCAGAGATCTGAACCGGATTGTAGGGATCAGTAACATCAATTATAACCAAACCATTATTAAGGCCATTTGCCACATAAGCATACACCGTGCCATTTTCTTCTCGAACAAATATTTTTCGTGCATCACTGAGTGGAATATTTGAGACAGAAGATGGAATGGAAGAAGCAATATACATTATTGTCACTCCGTTACTACCTTCTGCCACATAGGCGAAATCACCTTCTACATAAACGTCTTTGGGTATGCCGACCGTTTCTGTTACATTGGAAATAACAGGTGATTGCATATTCGTGATATCAACTTTCTGAATACCACCTACCGCATTTGCCAGACTTTGAGTTGCTACATAGAGAAAATTCTCTGACACAAATGATGATAAAGTCCTGTCTCCCCATAAATCCTGGTAAGTAGTAATAGGAGAAGGACTGGAAGGATTGCTGCAATCCAGAACAGCCAGACCCTGGTATCCGTCAGACACAAAAGCCGTCCACTCAGGAATATAATAATTTTCTACGGGAAGAAATACCTGCAAAGCAGAACCAGGAGTTGCATAAGAACCAATAAATTCCAGATTCACGAACAATGTATCTATATTGGAATATCCCGAAGAGTTTTGATCTTTAAACGCTTTGATGCGGTATTTTAGAACTCCACATGGTAAGATATTATCATCTACATAAGTAGTTATATTGCTATCAACAATAGTATAATCAGTTTCCCAATCCTGTTCACCTGTCATTTTATCAATAATAAAACCATCTTCCCCATCACTGTTATCCTGCCAGGTCAACCTGATTTTATTTAAATCAGGAATTGTGCTTGATAATCCTGAAGGAGGCAGCAAAGTAGCAAGTTGTTCTTTGCTTAAGTAGTCAGTCACAGATGTGCCAATATAGGCATAAACACGATATGTGATAGTATCAAAGATATTCACGTTGTCGGTTATTTGAGTATTATCAGGTGCTAATAATACATATCCATTTTCCCATTCACCATCATTGACCTTTCTATCTAATATGTAACCCTCTTCACCCTGACAATGATCAAGCCAGCTGATTTCCAGCGTCTCTTGAGAAATCTGATTGATCACCATGTCAGTGGGATAAGTATATTCAGATAAATATGCAACAACCTCAGAATAAGGAGAAACTGTCCCCAGGATTTCATTATAATATCTGACCTTGTAAGCATACACCAAACTGTCGCTTGTGGGTATATAGTCAATTGCTTCATGGACATCGCTTTCAAGGATCATATAGTTTTCTTCCCAGTCAACAGTACCGATTTTTCTGGCAATTTGATAATACAGTGTGTCAGAATCTGCAGGCTCATACATCCAGGTGAGTTTAATACTGAAATTAGTAAGTTTTTCTATGCTCAAACCCACCGGATAATCTTCACCGGTTGGGGAAGTAGTAGAACCACATCCTCCCAGAATAAACAGGGTAAGTAAAACAATTATAATTGAGCAAAACACCAGTTTATAAGATTTCATAATATTACTCTTTAGTACTTCTGATCAGTACCGAATCAATTAACTCCGCTTTAATAATGATCACAAGTTCCTTTTCCGTCACACTATTCATTTCATAACCAAAAAGATATCTTATTCCAAAAACCCACCAGGGCAGATCTTTTAAAATCGGTACACCACCACGTGAGGTGGTTTCATCCTTGTCATATAACCCGCCGATGGTAGTTTCTTCACCATCATACATAGTAATAGAGCTTGTTGCTTTACTCCTGGTAATTTCAGTAGAAACTTCACCGGGAATAGCAGAAGATCTTTCTACCACTATATTCATATTGATCGCTTCATTACCATCTTCATCAGTAATTATCGTGGGAGTAACGTCCAGAATTACACCAGTGGAAAAGAACTGATCAATAGTATTTCCAGCATCATCAACAGATTTGATGGAGAAATCCTTACCAACCTGAATAAATCCTTTTTTCCCGGAATCTACATTAATAGAGGGTTTTGCTAACACCCTGCCATCCTGATTTTCTTCCAGAATTGCCATAAGAGCATCAACAGATATTGTCTGATCTCCAGATTCTGTAGTAGTTGTTCCTCCTATCTGGAATAGATCAGAACCAATGGCAGTGGCACCGTTAAAGCTCAGATTTCCAGAAAAATCAACTGCTCCATCTATAATAGAAGACCAATTGATCCCAATATTTTCTGCCACAGTCTTCTTTATCTCCAAAACTGATGCACTGATCTTCACCTGCCGGTTGTCCAATCTCATTTTTCCTTCACCGGATGTTGCTTCTGCATCGCTGATCATAATTGTACCTGCACGTTCTTCCATCGTTAAATTATGAATCTTACAAATTATCTCAAGTGCATCCTTCCAGTTAATATTTTTTATTGGAATTCCTATAGCAGAATTAGAAGAGGAAAGATTGTAGATCTTTCTCCCTTCAGTTCTGATAGAAATTACTTCAATAGTAGTTAGCGCATCATTGATTGTAGTATTCCTGCTTAATGAGATTGTTTCACTCTTGCTTTCTTGACCGATAAGTTGTAAAGTTATCAGGATTAGAAATATAATCAGAATTCCTGCTTTTTTTGACCTGATCATTGCTTACCTCCACTTCCAATATTGTAAACCCTTTCTTCTTTCTTTCCATTACCCATATCCATCATGAATTTCACAGTTCCATTTTCTTCATCAATTTCGGTCAAAAGTCCATCTTTGACCTCGTCTCCAGAAATAAGAACATGTAATATTCCCTGACTATCACGGAAGATGGCATCATCTCCCCTGACTGCTATCAAACTTAGATTATTTAAATTAATTAACCCAAAATTACGTTCCCTGATCGCTTTTTCTGCTGCAAGTTTCTCTTCCAGCAGTCCACAGGTAAACAATCTTCCTACCTTGTGATTAATACTGATCTTCTTTAATTCAAGATCAACTTTTTGCGGGACTGCATTTTTACTGATTGAATCTACCATGAACGAGTAGTTTATTGTATCTGAGGCAGTGATCTCTGGGGCAGTAATTGCCAGATTATAAACATAATATATGGTTTTTTGCTTCTCAAGATGGGATACAAGCTGATATACTTGATTAAGACTTGCTGATCCTTTTATTAAGTAGGAATTTAATACCATCCCGGCATCTTGTTTCTGCCCGGAATAAGTGAAGTTGAAGATCAGATCATCTTTCATCATCGCAAGGATATTAAGTAAATAATCATAAGTAATGGGAGGATTGTCATACTTAGAAATTGATTTGTCGAATTTATCAACCTGCTCCTTAACCCTTTCTAATTCCTTTTTCAACTCCAGGCTTTGAGCGAACTCTTCACCAATTTTCTGGATTTTTTTATCCAGATCAGTAATACTTAGAGTTATTGCGGTTATCTTCTTTTGATTTTGGTTCCTGTACAATGTGCCTCCTACAAGAACCAGCAGTAAAAGAACAAATACAATCAATGTTATTCTTAAAGCATTATTCATGATAAGCCGCCAATTTTTTTAATAAGATTTCAGCTTTGGAAACCACATCGCTTTGAGGATATTTTTTTGTAAGCAGATTCAGATTGACAATCGCCAGGTATGGTCTCTCAGTCTGTGTGTATATTTGAGCAAGCTGATATAAAGCATAAGGTTCCATCGGACTATCCACTTTCAAAACCTGATCAAACAGGTCTTCAGCTTCTTTGATCTTACCATTTCGATATTTTATTTCACCAATTAAATAACGACAATTTGTCACTAAAGAACTCTCAGGATACTTTTTAATAAATTCCTGGGCATGAAGTATCATATCTTCATGATGATATTGATTGTATTCTTCTGATATTTGTCGATATTTTTCATATATTGGATCCATCTTACGCTTAGTTTTCCTGGGCTTTTGGATGCTTTCATCCTTTACTTTATCTTGATCAGAAACTTCAACAACTTTCGGGGAATTTTTATCACTCCAGCTTTGTACTATTGGCAATGCCGGTAAATAACTGTACCTGATCTCAAAATCCCAGATAGTCCTCGTCTCCCATTCATTTGACATAACGCTTTTTATTGTACCATCAGGGAAACAATCGGATATTTTTACTATATTCTCACGTTTAGTGGTTGATCCCAAAATCGTAAATCCTTCCTGATTACCCTGGATATTTGATAACCAGCTGATAGGATATTTCTCAAATTCCAGAGTTAGCTTTTCCATGATTTGTGACCAGATTGCTTTATTATTATAAAGCGATTTCATTTTTTCAAATTGTGCTGTTAACCGCTGGATCTCATTTTGAATTTCAGGTCCCGGGTCGTGCTCAGATTTTACTTTCTCATATTCAGCCTTTTTGTTCTCAAGCTGAATTTTCAGGGTATTCAATTGGCTTTGCAAATCCAGTATATTATTTGTGAATGAGAAGCTGATCCCTAATAATATGGCTAACATCAAAACACTATGCCAGGAAAATTGAACCATTTTCTGACTTTTAATGATCTTCTTCTCCAGGAAATTTGTCTGGAGCAATTGAGCTGATTTACTGAATAATATCTTGCAGGCAAGTGATATAGGTATCACATAAGCAGCCAGTTCCTCTTCTTGTAACTCCTGTTCTAATTCTTCTGAAAAAAGCAAATTACTGAATTTGAATCTTTCTACCTTGGCAGCAGGGAATGTATTAGCAATGGCTTCCAGCATCCCATCCTGGCAATATTCACCGCAGACGATCACCTTCTCTACATGCGGTATTTCCATCTCATCCTGATATAATGCTAATCTTGAACAGATCTCGCGTTCCAGATCTACAGATTCTGAACTTGTTAAAATAGGAAGGCTTTTAACGAACTCCTCCCCCTTCATTATTAAACCTTTCTTATAGTCAAAACCAAGATAGATCATCAGCACATCATCTTCTTTATCCAGCTCGTAATTCATTCTCATTGCATTGATCAATGAGATGTCATTACTATCTATCAAACTGTAAAAATATTTTCTTTCACTTTGAATTTGATTATATTTCTGAAGATAACTGAATAACCGATTTTCTCCTTTGTGGACTATAATGCAGGTTTGATCCTGAGCAGTTTGAACCAGTCCCCACGTCACATCTTTATCTCGCATCTCATCTGCATTGATCAAGTTTAATTTTATTAGATCTCGTCTTGATATATTGCGGAGAGACCGATCAAGATAACTAACTGCCAATTTCTCATCATTGGCATTTAGCCCAATTCTACCTTGATTCAAAGGAAAGACGCTCAACAAATGTTCATGGGGGGAAATCACTGAATCCAGTTCACCGCTTTCCTCAAGATTGATATCAGGTAGAGAATCTACTGTTAGATTTTCAGGGTTTATCTCTGGAGTCTGACTGTCATAATCTCGCCCGGCTTCATGATAGATTGAACATTCCATCTCGGTCTTTTTTATATCAATCAAAATCGGATGTCCATTACTATTGATTAACTGAGCCATTTTCAATACAGGTCCATCTTCAAAAATTCCAAAATAATATTTCCGGGTTTTTTTTGCCATAACTTATCCTTAAGTGTATTGCATCAACTGTGCAATTCTCACTTTATTATTTGAAAAATTCACTGCGGTTTCTTTTGTGATCTGACCCTTTCGATACAATCGGAATAAATCCTGCTCCATTGTGAGCATTCCTCGTGATTGACCCTCATTCATCATCTGATAAATTTCAGCGATATTATTATTATGAATTGCTGCCCGTACTGAGCCATCTACTGAAAGTACCTCTCTTGCCATTACTCTTCCTTTCGTTCTACCCGGAATAAGTCTTTGAGAAATTACAATACTCAGAGTGTCAGCAAGCCTGTGACGTATTCTGTCCTGCTCATTTGCAGGAAATTCTGCAATAAACCGATGAAGTGTATCACTGGCAGAACTTGTATGCAAAGTAGAAAAAGTCTTGTGACCACTATCAGTGATTTCCAGTGCTGCCGCTATCTCAGTGGAATTTCTGATCTCTCCTATCACTATCATATCAGGGTCCTGCCTGAGTGACTGGATTATCCCTCCTGAAAACGATTCTACATCCGAACCAACTTCCCGATGCCTCACCAGGCATTTCTTGGATGGATGAATATATTCAATTGGATTCCCTATAATGATGATCTGACCATTATTATTTATATTATTATAATCAATAATTGCATCTAAGGTTGTGCTTTTCCCTGAACCGGTCAGTCCTGTAATCAAGGTTAATCCAAATTTCTCTTTATCCATATCCAGACGATCTATCACTGGTTGAGAAAAACCCAGATTCATAAGTGACATGGGCTTTTCATTTATCAGCCGCATATTTAATGCCAGGCTGCCCTGATCAAGATATACATTACCCCTTGCTCTTCGGTTATGCTCTCCTGATTGCGGATTAACTGCCAGATCAAGGGCTCCATATTTCAAAAGAAGCTCTAAATATTCTTCCTCTACAAAACTTAAAATAAATAATTCTTCATCGAATTTTCTTAAATTTCTATATTCTGGTAATGGTGCCTTATAACCATCAATTCTCATCCAGATCTGATGCAAACATCCTGGTGCTCCCATGTCAAGATCAGAGGCTTTTTTTTCTGTCATCAATTCCAGAAAATGAGCTGTAATTCTATCTGAATATTCCTGCCAGTCCCTGTTTTTTGTTAATAATCCATGCAAATATCGTATCCGGGGTCGTCCCCTTAAAGGTACATCTTTTATTTCTAATTCACTTATATTAAACTTCAGATCCATTTTCATTCTCTTTTGTTACTTTTTCGTACCCGACAAATAATCCCAGTTTACCAAGTGCGCTTTTCCAACGCTGATAAAATATATACATTAAATTGATTGTATAACGCTTGAGTGCCCGTTCATCTCTAAACCTGAAAAATTCCATGATCTGCTGACGTCTGAAATGACGCACTCTTGCTTCTGTGACTGCCCTTAAACCAGTGAATAAATAACTGATATTGAGGAAAGATTCCTCACCCCAGCACTGACCGGGATATAGCGATTCTACTTTGATAGTTCCCAATAAAACACCGAGTTCACCGGTTTCAACGAGTATGATACTGCCGGTTTTATCATCCAATGGAACAATATCTCCAGGTTGATAATGCCTGATAATGGAAATCTCTTCGAACTGCTTCACATCGTCAGCAGAAAATCCCTTTAGCATCTGTGGCAGGGTTCTTTCAAGTTTGGTCTTTGTCCCTGGTTCAATGATATCTGGTGATCCAAGACTTTCAGCATAAGCAAATCCTCTTCTGACAACATCAAGGAATTCATCTGCCATAATCGGTTTTGCAATATAATGAAATGCCCCTTCGCGTATTGCTCTAACTGCGTTTTCAAGGGTAGAAAAGCCTGTTGTGATAATTATCACTGCAAATGGATGACGACGTTTTATCTCTTTCATCAACTGCATCCCATCCATACGGGGCATACAAATATCAAGAACATAAAGATCAAATTTCTGATATTCCAGTTTATCAAGGGCATCTTCTCCATCAACAGCAGAAGTTGTTAAATACCCTTCATCCCGCAGAAATTCTTCTAAAAGATCTCTGATGTTTTTATCGTCATCAACAATCAAAACACGTTTCATATCGACTCCTCAGAGTTGATCGCACTTTCACGTCTGAATTTCTCCATACTATCCAATATCGCGATCATTTTATTAACCGATTCAGCAATTTCATTGCTGCTACGGGCTAAATCGTCGTTCTCTAATTGCGCTGCTGCTTTTTTTATCCGCTTCAATGAAAGCGAAACTACACATAACTGGGTATTAATATCCCTGTCAATCCACACTATATCCTTTACAGCATCGCGTAGTTGAACCATACTTCTGTTTTCTTCAGTTACTTTGTCAAGTCTTTCACTGAAAATATTCTTTTCATTCTCAGCTTCCTTCACATCCTGACCGGCATTTATCATGAGATCATTCAAGAAATTTACTATGAAGCCAATTACGCAGAATAGACCTGAATATGATAAAAGAAATATAGTACCAAAATCTTCCCAGTTGCCGGTTGGTGATTCTAACCATCCCAATCTATAGCTTGTGATCAATCCCAGCAGGGAAAAAGTCCCGATCAAGCCTGTCATCACACCACCTGTTCTGGGTATCAGTAAACTTGCTGTAATTACGGGGATAAGATATAACCAGCTGAAGTAACTGCCCGGTCCACCTGTTAAATGAACTGACAAGGTTGCGAATAGAATATCAAGTATGATCTGGATGATGACAGCAAATTGGCTTTCACCTTTTTTGTGTAGATGAAAATATAGGTTCAAAGCTACTAAACCGCCAAATACTCCGAGATACACCAGTGGTTCATAAGCCATTGGATTATGTAATAATTCCAAAGTACCCACACACATCACTACAAGTATCATAAACCAGCGTAAACTTGACCACCACTTAAGGATTTTATCTCGATAATACATTATATTCTCCATTCCACTAATTTTGGCATCTTCACTCCATCATAGGTCATCAATTGTATTAGTTGATCGATTGTCATCACATCTGCTATTGAGCGCATCGAATCTATATCACCTGTTATTCCTGATTTCCTGCCATTACCATTCGGTGCCCCCACTATATGCCCAATAGTAAGCACACTATCATCACTTTTTGCCGGCAAGCCGGTGGCACTGATATCATTTATTGCCCAAAGGTCAACATCAACCACTCCTACCATTATCTGCCGGGCATCCATATTTAATATTCCTACTATATAATGCCAGGCAGTAAGATCCATCTGATCTTCACTTACCGATAAAAGGACACTTTCTTTGCCGTTCAAGGTTGTTACGATAAACTCATATTCAACACTTGGATGCCCTACAAATTTTGCCTTTGTACGTAAAGTAAATCCCGTGATCTGATTACCCAGATCGTCTGAATTTTCCGTGATGATATTACCAAATTCTACAGGTCCAATATCATCAAGCTGCAGCCAGGTTGCCACTGTCAACATTCCTTCATAATCCTGGGTAATATCATTGCCCAGATCCACGTAGTCCTCTTCTCCATCGAATGTTAGAGCGGTTCCATCATTAACCCCATCTACCCAGCTGCTGTCATCCATACTGATCAAGCTGCCATCATTGCCCAGATCTGATTGATCGGTCAATGTGGTTCCGCTTCCTTCGTCCATGGTGTAATAGGCAAATTGATCTTCTGGCTGAGTTATGAAGAAATCTATTAATGCTCTGGATGAGGATGCTACCGAATGACCGGTTTGCCAGTTCTTGATATAGGGTATCACTTCTATGGTATCTCCTGCCATGGGAGTATAGCATATACTATCGATCTCACCCATACATACAGCAAATTGAGGTGTGTTCCAGGTTTGAGCTTCATCATCAATAATCACCTCTCCTGTCTGCAATTTCAGCATGCCATAACTGAGTGCATAACTTCCCAGCAATTCTGTCTGCATATTCAAAAGGCTGTGATCTAATGAATCATCGATCTTAGATAAACTGTTATGCAGGCTGCTTAAATTACCGCCTACTACTAAAGCCATGAGTACAATTATGATTAAATTCACTTTTCCCATCACAACCTCCTTATTTTATTTTTCTTTCTGCCGGGTATTGCTATATCTTCCAGTCAACTAATTTTGGCATTTTCACTCCATCATAGGTCATCAATTGCTGTAATTGATCTATTGTCATCACATCTGCTATTGAGCGCATGGAATCAATGTCACCTGTCACTCCTGATTTTCTACCATTACCATTCGGTGCACCCACTATATGACCAATGGTAAGCACACTATCTTCACTTTTTACCGGCATACCGGTGGCACTAATATTATCTATCGCCCAAAGGTCAACATCAACTACGCCTACCATTATCTGCTGCGCTTCCATATTCAATATTCCTACTACATAGTGCCAGCCAACAAGATCCATCTGATCTTCATCTACTACTAGGAGGACATTTTCTTTACCATTTAATGTAGTTACGATGAACTCATATTCCACATAAGGATGTCCCACAAATTTTGCCTTAGTACGTAAAGTATATCCCGTAATCTGATTACCCAGATTATCTGAATTTTCCGTGATGATATTACCAAAGTCCACTGGTCCATCTTGTTCAAGCTTCACCCAGGCTGACACTGTTAACATTCCTTCATAATCCTGGGTAACATCTGTACCCAGATCCACGTAGTCCTCTTCTCCATCAAATGTCAGCGCTGTTCCATCATTAACCCCATCTACCCAGTTGCTGTCATCCATATTGATCAGGCTTCCATCATTCCCCAGTTCTGATAGATCCGTCAATGTGGTTCCGCTACCTTCGTCCATGGTATAATAGGCAATTTGATCTTCTGGCTGAGTAATGAAAAAATCTATTAATGCCCTGGATGAGGAAGCCACCGAATGACCGGTTTGCCAGTTCTTGATATAGGGTATCACTTCTATGGTATCACCTGCCATTGGAGTATAACATATACTGTCAATCTCACCCATACATACGGCAAATTGAGGTGTGTGCCAGGTTTGTCCTTCTTCACCAAGAATTACATCACCTTCCTGCAATTTCAGCATGCCATAACTGAGAGCATAAGCTCCCAGCATTTCCGTTTGCATATTCTCAAGGCTGTGATCTAAAGAATCAGTGATCTTTGATAAACTATTATGCAAGCTGCTTAAATTGCCACCGACTATTAAAGCCATGAGTACAACTATGATTAAATTCATTTTTCCCATCACAACCTCCTTTTAATTTTTTTTCTGTCGGGTATTGCTATATCTTCCAGTCAACTAATTTTGGTCTCTTCACTCCGTGGTATAACATTAATTGTCGTAATTCAGCTTTAGTCATGGCATCAGCTATCAATCTTGAAGCATCCATTATACCATACATCCCGGATTTCTTTCCCTGTCCATTCCCGCCACCTTCAATGCTGCCTATTGTTATATTGCTGGTCTCTGCCCTTTCCGGAAGAGTTCCGGAAGACAGATAAATTTCTGCCCAGATATCTTCATCCACTATACCAATTGTCATTTTCTGAGCTACAGGATCAAAAACACCCGCTATATAATGCCAGGCTAAAAGGTCCATTGTTCCATTATAGATAGTTAAGCTCACATTCTCTTTTCCTGATGTGGTAGTCATTTCAAATTCATATTCTATCCTGTGAGTATTACTATTACCAGTAAATTTCACTTTATTCCGCAATGTAAAGCCTGTTATCTGATTTCCATTTCCATCAGAATTCTCCGTCATGATATTGCCCCAGTTCTGGTGCGATCTACTGTCTGCTCTGATCCAGGTGGCAACTGTCAATTGATCTTCATATTCCTGGGCGATATCTGATCCCAGGGCTATATAGTCATCCTCTCCGTCAAATTCCAGTCCGTAGCTATCTACTCCGGTTACCCAGTCACTGTTATCCATATTCGTCAATGCTCCGTTATATGCCATTCCCGAACTGTCACTTACAGTCATCCCTGTACCTTCATCCATCATGAAATAGGCAAATTGCTCCTCGGGCTGTGTAATACGAAAACCTAATGTTGCCTTGGATTCACGAACTATCTCCTGACCCTGACTGTTACCCCTTACATAAGGGATCACCTGCACAGTATCACCTACTCCTGGTACAAATCGAATACTGTCAATCGTATTTGTCCCCACGGTAAAATTCGGAGTTTGTAATACTACTTCCTCCTCACCTACTAATACTTCTCCTGATTCCAGCTTACTGATCCCGTAATTCATGGCAAAACTGCCTATCGATTTCATCTTGAATTCATCATGATAATCATTCACCTGATCTGATATAATATCTGCACTCTTACTCAAACTGGTAAAGCTTGTACCAACAACAATTACTACTATAAATACTATAAATAGATTGATCCTTCCCATCTTAACCTCCTATATTGCCAAGTTTGGAAAATACTTTGTGAACACTAATGTTCTTGCTCTCATTGTATCAGTGTTATATTCTCCCTGATACACTACCATTTCGATTTGAATTGATCTTATCGTTGCTCTCCCTGGTTCAGATGCCAGGGTTGCACTGTCTATTTCATTGCCACTCACATCGAAATAGGCAAAAACTAAATTATCTGCTAAATATATCGGACCAACATCAGGTAGACCTGTTACAACTATATTCATGGGGTATCCATAAGGTAATACTTCACCGCTGGTACTTATCTTTACCAAATAAATATTGTTATCTCCATCATCAAGTTTGGCATTGAACCAAACCTCATTCTGATCTGCCACGGGAAAAGCCTCGGTTGTAGATGGAAGTTCATAACCGATTTTATCCATATAATAATCATCTATCATATTACTGATATATTCCAGCTCTGTGATGATCTGCATCTCACCCTTCAGTATCATATTGTTTTCCTGAATTGTGATCATAGAAGTGAACATAGTCACCATCAGTAAGCCACCGATTATTGTTGCACCAATAATATCTAATAAACTTTGCATATTATATACCCATATCCGCAATAAGCTTCTGTAGTGGATCAGTAGCTGTTCCCACCCAGATAGTATCTCCGAAGCCGGGATAACAGCTTATTCGTAGATCAAATCTTAAAAAATTACTCGCTGATCCTGTATCCGTGCCTAATGAATCACACCAGCTGGATTCTACATTAAGAGTATAATTTACATCCGTAAGTGGCACTGCACGTGTCGAATCCGACCAGGCAGATTCCAGTTCAGAAAAACTTACAAGATCAGCAATATATGTAAATTCTATCTCCTGAAAAACACTCTCAGCCAGCTTTAATGCCTGCAACCGTGAAAATTCCCGGTTATGCATATCATACCACCGAAATAAATTATTATAATAGCCCAGCATCATTGTCGAAAATAATAATATTGCCAGAAGCACTAACATCGTCTGTCCATATGCCATAGTTTATTCCTCCGAAGTTGCATAAGCAACTTCCGTAAGTGTTGTGATCCCTTCACGAATTCTCTCTAATCCTGATTGACGCATCGTCAGCATACCCTTTGCCTGAGCTATCCGTTTCACTTTCTCTTCATCAATTTCATCCCCTGAGGTAATGATCGATTCTCTTATCTCAGGATAGAAATATAGCGCCTCAGCAATATTGGTTCTACCCTTATATCCACTGTGGCATTTGGGACAACCCTTGGGGTTTGCCTCATAGATGATCCCTGCATCCAGATCTTCCTGTTTAATTCCAAATTCCAGTGCTGCTGGCCATTTACTCTCTTCCAGCAGTGTACGGCAATGCTGACACAATCTTCGAACCAGTCGCTGGGCAATTATTATATTAATTGAATATGCTAATAAAAAAGGTTCAATTCCCATCTTAAAAAGTCGGGAAATAGCACTTGGCGCATCATTTGTATGTAAGGTTGATAATGTTAGATGACCAGTATTTGCCAGTTTAACTGCTAACTCAGCAGTCTTCCTATCTCTGATCTCACCCACCATTACTACATCAGGATCATGACGTAATATCGACCGGATTGCCTGATCAAAGGTCATCTTATAGCCGATCTTTAACTGACGTGCTCCCCTGATCACATATTCAACCGGATCTTCACAGGTTAAGATATTCTTCGTGGGGTCTATTATATGATGCAATGCTGCCATCAAAGTAGTGCTCTTTCCGCTTCCGGTCGGCCCTGTTACTATAATTATCCCTCGGGAAGTATTGATAGATTTAAAGAATTCCTCTTCTGCCTGTCTCTGGAATCCCAGCTTCTTAAAATCTGTGATCACCTTACGATCATCAATAACCCGGATAACTATACTTTCAAACCTTCGCTCATATTCGCTGCTCACTATAGGGATCACGCTTACCCTAAAACGGATAATGGTCTGGTCAACTGTTCTTTGAGCAAATCCATCCTGTGGTGCATCACGCTCAAATCTATCTATTCCAACTGATCGGTCTTTCACAACAGCTGCCAGCGCCTCTGGAGGAGTGGATTCCTGTCTATGCCATAATTGCAGTTTACCATCTATTCTGAAAAAAAGATCAACTGATGACTTACCACTCGGAATAATATGAACATCGCTGACATTAGTTCTTACAGCCTCGATCAGACAACCCTCAAACAAATTTACCAGACGGCTTTTATTGATTGTTGCATCAAGTTCTTCTTCATTCACCTCGATCTGATTGCTGCTATCCTCATCCATCAGCATTTCACCGGTTTCTTCCAGCAGATCAAGAAATTCATTCTTGCGAGGCGATATCAGATTAATAATATCATTCAATATCGCAAGTGGACAATATATTACTTCATAACGCTTGAACCTGGTCTGTCCGGGTATTTCCAGCACCTGCTTCGTTGTCGGATCCGCTGCCAGTATCTGAAGTATCTCTCTATTCCTCGTTATCACTTTAAATGGTAATATCTTATTATATAATAATTTATTTCTTAATTCCTCAGGTATCTCCTGCAGGATTTCCTTTGTATGCTGTTGTGTCTTCTCATCAACCTGTTCCACCGTTATAGATATTCGCTGAAAAGCATATAATTCTGCTAAGGTTCCATAGATATGGTCATGAGGGATATTAAATTCTGAAAATAATATCCGTGCCAGTTGCTGGGGAGTTCTCTCACCACTTTCTTGTAATCTCTGCTCTGCTTCAGCAAGCAATTGAGGGTCAACCTGATGGCGAACCCTTAATGCATCCATGAGCTTCTGATTACCTTTACTTACCATTAACCAACCCCTGGCATTGGTGGGGAAACTGTTGCGATTTCTGCTGATACCATTGTCAGAAAGGATATTACAATGGCTATGAATAAACCGATGAGCGTGGAGGTATATTCTATGATACTATCCATTTTGTATGTAGTCTCAGCTTCGTAAAAAGAAGCTATCTGCACCGCACTCTGCAAAATATTTCCCGTCTCTGATCCTGAGCGTAATCGCGTTATAACCGTCTTCGGGAAAATCCCTGCAGCTTCCATCGCCGGCACGAATCCCTCGCCTTCCTTAAGCATCTGAGGAATCGTTATCTCCTTGATCTCACGCTCCATATACTTATTTCTGCACGCTTCTGATGACGTTCGGATCGTCTCTATATTATCTGCTGATCCAGCATATATCGTTGCAAATACCCTGAAATATATCTCAATACTTGTCTTATGAATTATTGGTCCCAATACTGGGATTTTAATAATTAATTTATCACGAAATATCATTCCTTTAGGAGTTGCCCACCAGCGCATTATTGCTATAACAGGGATCATGATAGCTAATAATATTATCCACCAGCTCGCTATCAGCCAATCACTCATTTCCAATGTAAACTTTGTTAATGGTGGTAATTCTATACCAAATTTGTCAAACATACTCGCCGTGGAAGGAAATATTTCCATTACATAATAACCCACAGCTCCCAATGTGGCTGCCACGGCAAACATCGGTGATACCAGTGCCTTCTTCAGGTTTTTCTGTATCTCATTATCTCGCTCTATAAATTTATTCGTCGCCTCGAAAATATCTGCCATATTTCCACTCTTAGTTGCCAGTCCCAGCATATAAGCAGGAAATTTACCGAATACATCTATATAGCGCTTAAATACTTCCTTACCCTCTTGACCCTTCTTCAATTGCTGCTCGATCTGCTGTAAACTTTCCTTCAATACTACATTGGATTGCTCCTCGATCAATACTCCCAGTATTTTACCAAAGCTCATCTTGTCCCGCAGCATATTTGCACTTAACTTGATGAACATCTGAACCTCTTGAGAAGATGGTTTAGCTCGCAGGAATTCCATGACCGGTTCGATCCGGAAATTACGATAACCCATCTTCTGAAGTGCCTCTGCCACTTCCATCTTGCTGTAGGCACTTTGAATTCCCTGGATCTTCTTCTTCTTACCAGGTAACTTGATCGAATAGCGGAATTTCAATTTCTGATTTATATCAGTGATCTTTACGTTATTTCTCTTAGCTACTTCATCTATTTGACGCTTGGCGTCCCGCTTACTTTGTCCCAATACAGTTCCCTGTATCAATCTTCCTTGCGGCGTCAATCCTTTAAAGCGAAATTCTTTGATCATCTTCTTTACCTTTTTTTCTCACCTTTTTTTTCAACGCATTTAAAGGGGAATGGCACGCCATTCCCCTTATCAAAGCTAACTAATAAAAAAATAAATATTAGTTATTGATAGTTGTTGATAACGGTGAACTACCTGTGCAGGTAACAGTCAATGTTGCTGAAACTCCACTTGTTCCATTATTTCCAGTTTCTGTTCCTACTCCTACTACTGAAACTATATTAGTTGCAGTAATATCAAGAGTGAAAATACCAGTATCTGTTGTATCAGGATTAGCTCCCCATCCCATAAATCCGTAAAGGGTTGCTTCTGTTCCATCAGTTATGGATGAACCAGCTCCACCTTGACTTGAGGGAGTACGATAATACTGCATTACCTGAGCTCCAAGAGTCTGAAGATCGCCTACGATTGCCTGACGGTTAGAATTCATTGCCTGGGTATTGAACATCTGAATACCTACTGCAACTGCTACTCCAACTATAATTACACTCAATACTATCAACAAGATTTGTTGTGTTCCCATTATATCCTCCTAAGATTTTTTGCCTGGGTCGGCTTTTACAATACATAATTTATATACGCAATTAATGTTCCATGTCATTTTACTTTTTCCGCATAACCCCTCAAAGATTACACTATTTACCTTATTTACCATTTGGTTACGTCATCTGTTTATCACAACTGATTAACCTGGACTTATGCCCGTTATTACCAGTTGTGTCGTATAAATGTGTCGATATTGTCCGATTATGTCACTGTTAAATGACTCTGCTTTGCTACGTGCTAATTCTCTCTGGGGTACATGATTGAAAATATGCATTAATTGGAACCTCGATGTTTTTGAGGATCAATCCCCAGACTCTCTAATTTACGATAGACGCATTGCCGGGCTAAACCACTGTCCCGGGCTGTTATTGTCACATTACCTCGGTTTTTTCGAAGTAAGCTATTAAAATATTTTCTTTCAAAATTCTCTCTGGCAATCTTATATCCATCACCTTCTTCAATACACTCCATTGTATCTATTTCCTGCTGGAAATGATCAGGCAGATTCTCAGGCAATATCTCATCACCATCACACATCACAGCTGCATGTTCAATACTGTTCTTTAATTCCCTGATATTTCCCTCCCATCTATTCTCTTTCAATATTTTCTGAGAATCTTTACTTAAGTGCAGCTTAGGTAGATTATACTTTTCGCACACTTCATGCAAAAAGACTTTTGCCATCATCAAAATATCCTCTTTACGCTCTCTCAGTGAAGGTATATGCAGATTTATCACATTGATCCTAAAAAACAGATCCTTTCTAAAGCTGCCTTTCTCCACTGCTTTGCGCAAGTCTCTATTTGTGGCAAATATCAATCTCACGTCAACACTTATCTCCTTTTCTCCCCCAACATTACGGATCACTCCCCGTTCAATGGCGTTTAATAACTTCACCTGGAATGAGCCTGATGTCTCACTTACCTCATCCAGAAATAAAGTTCCTCTATTGGCTTCCTCAAATAAACCTATCTTATCCTTCACAGCACCCGTGAATGCTCCCCTCTTATGTCCAAAAAGAGAACTCTCCAACAACGTCTCTGTCAATGCTCCGCAATTTATACTCACAAATTTATGTTCACTCCGCTGACTCTTCTCGTGAATGATCTGAGCAAGGAAACTCTTACCTACTCCCGTCTCTCCTGTCAATAAAATTGTTGTCTCAAGTGGTGCTATCTTATTTATTTTACTTAATAAGTGCTGCATCTCCCTGCTAGAGCCAAGTATCTTGCTGCCTGTTTCATCATTTCCCAGTAAGTTATTTAACCTTTTATTTTCCGTCTGCAGCCACTTCTTATGCAATACTCTGCGTATTAATATCGATAGCAGATCCAGGTCAGTAACTGGCTTCATTACCAGCTCTTCGGCCCCGGCTTTCATGGCATCTACTGCTGTGCGCACTGTAGCCTGACCACTGATCACTATGATAGAGATTTCTTCCCATTGCTCCTTGATCTTTTCTATTAACTGTAATCCGTCTATTCCCGGCATCACAAGATCCGTGATAACCAGATGATATTCTCCAGAACTTAGTTTATCTAATGCTTTCTGAGCTGATGATGCCGTTTCCACCTGAAATTCACTGCCTAAATATTCGGCAAATAATTCCAGTGCCGTCAGATCATCATCTACCAGTAAAATCCGGTAATTTCCCGCATTAAACTTCATTTTGCTCCTTTAAAGGTAAAAATATCCTTGCTATGGCTCCAACACCGTCACTATTTTCAAGTGTTATCAATCCCCCAATTCTGCCAATTATATATTGCGCCAGGGAAAGTCCTACGCCATCACTTAATTCTTCTCCTGACCAGTCACTGAAACCCAATTCAAAATATTTCTTCAGCAGTTCTTCCTTTAAGCCGATTCCAGTATCCCGCACACATATCCTCACATAATTTCGATCATTTACTTGCACTATATCAGTGTGAATCACTATTTTCATTATCATCTCTTCCTGAACTGCCAGTATTGCATTCACTAATAACACATCCAGGCAGATCACGATATCTCCATATGCTCCTCTCACCAATGGTAAGTTCTCATCCAATTCAGCAGCAGACTCTATATTATGCTTAAATTCGCTATTAGAACGAAATAATTCCAGCTTATTCAAGATTAGTTTATTGATATTGATATCTGTAAATGGCTCATATTGCACCTCTTCCAGATAACTGCTCAATTCCTGAAGCTCATTATTGATCTCAACACCTGCTACCCTGATTCTTTCCAGTCCTTTCTCATCCGGATATTTATTCTGCAGAATTTGAACATAACCCATGATTATATTCAATGGTCCTGCAGTATTATGCATAAATCCTTCCAGATCCCTGCCCAGGCTCGCTAAGCGCTGATATCTTAAAAGCTCCATGTTAATATCTATCTGCATCAATCTTCCTCTTTATTTAATACTGATTTTATCTCTTTAAGCATGTCACTCGGTATTACCGGCTTCACTAATATTTTGCTTACTCCCAGTGCTTCTGCTTTCTCTTTAAATGCCGGTTTTTTAAATCCACTGTATAATATCACCGGCAGTAACGGGTTAATATCACGCACATGCCTAACTATTTCCAATCCATCCATCCCCGGCAGTGACACATCACTTACCAGAATATCCCAGTTACCGGGATTTGCCCTCATCGCTTCCAGGGCAGATTCCCCTTCTCCAAAACTGCTAACTTCCATATCATTGCTTTCCAGGTAAAATTCAAATAATTCCACAAGTGCCTCTTCATCATCTATGAACATTACCCGGATTTGCTCCCTCTTTTCTTCTTCCACCTGGGTTGTCACCAATCCCTCATCGTCTTTCTCAGCACCCGGTACATATTTCGGCAGCCATATTGTAAATTTCGTCCCTTCTCCCCTCTCACTTTCCACCTCTATTCTGCCTTCCAGCCCTTCGATAATTCCCTTCACGATTGCCAGACCCAATCCTGTCCCTTCTCCCTTGGGTTTCGTGGTAAAATAAGGATCAAACATCTTCTTTATCACTTTCACTGGAATGCCGTCACCTGTATCTTCTATTTCCAAACGTACATATTCTTCTTCATCCATCAGCCTGATAAATAATTTTCCCCCGCTATCTCTCATCTCATAGCTGGCATTTGTGCACAGATTCATCACCACCTGCTCTATCTGGTCTGAATTGCCATAAATATAACTCTCAGAATCCAGTTGCTTCTCGATTGTGATTGATGATGGTATTGCTGCTCTCAGTAGATCAAGGTGCTCATGTAATAATTCATCCATCCGAAATGCCCGTTTATGGCTTTCATGCTGCCTGCTGATCGTTAATATATGCGTTACCAGATTCTTCGCTCGCTGAGCTGCGGCATTGATCCGGTCAAATTTATGCCATAGGTCACTGTCATTAGGCAATTGCTCGCCTATCACGGAAGCATAACCCATGATTATATTCAAAATATTATTAAAGTCATGGGCAATTCCACCTGCCAGTGTCCCTATCGCTTCCATCTTCTGATGCTGGAATAATTGCCGTTCAAGTTCCTTATGTTCCGTTACGTCAAGCAGTGTCCCCTCGATTGAGACTAACTCATCTTCCACCCGGGAGGCCTCTATCTGAACGTTCACTTCCCGCTCATTACCTTTGGCTGTTATCACCCTGAATTCCAAATACATATGCTGTTTCTGCCTCTTCTCAAGCTCTTCCAGTTTCCAGTTTATCTGCTCACGGTCTTCCGGATGTACGTAATCCAGATAATTCACCAGCTTAGGTTTATCTATCTCATCTATTTCTAGAATTTTGTAAAGCTCTTGTGATATCTGCATACTTTGATCACTGAATATATATAGCCAGCTTCCAATATGAGCTATCTCCTGTGCCCTGGTCAAACTTGTTTCGCTGATCCGTAATTCACGCTCTGTTGCCTTCAATTCCGTGGTATCTATCAAGATCCCGGTGATTATCTCAACGCCATCTTCTGTTACTACTCTACTTGTCCGTTCCTCCAGCCAGATTATCCGGCCATCACGTCTATTTATTCTGTACCATAAATTTAGTATTGTATCTTTACCGGTTTCCACCCATTTCTGGTATTTCTCTCTTATAAATGGCTTGTCACTACTATGTACTAACTGCTCATAAAAAAACTTACCTTTGCTCAATTCGGAGGCACTCCAGCCTGTAAAATGGCTTACATTCTCTGTGAAAAACCATTCCTCTCCTCGACGCTCATATAGCACTATGCTGCTCTCTGAATTAAATACTGCTTCCAGATGCCTCTCCAGGCGATCCCGTGCCAGCTGGTTCTGCTTCTGCTTTGTGATATCTTCCAGTAATACCAGGTATTGTTCCTTATGTGTACGGGAATATATTTTTAATCCTTTGATGCCCAGCCAGTAACTGCGGTCACCGGATTCCTGCCGCATTTCTTCGTTCAAGGGCTCATTCTTAAGGACTATTTCCCGATAAACATTCCCGCTTGACTCTGCCTGGAAAAATCCTAATTCACTGATATTATGCTTCTTTGCTATTTCATCTGTTCCGCTCAGCTCCTTGAACCGCTCGTTATAAACCAGGATTTCTCCCTCATGATCCAAGAGCAGTATTCCCAGCGTAAGCCCGTCAAGCGTATTGCAGAATTCCTCCTTCAAATGCTGAAAGGCGGAATTCTGGGAATTCAATTCCAGACTGATCCTCACCATTTTCCCTAATAACCTTTGAACTATATAGGTAAGCATCAGGCCACCTAATATCAAAAGGTGATAAAATAACAGGTTCAATATCCACCGGTCATCAAAATTTACATGATTGATAAGCATCATCAATATCATAAATATACTCAATAGTATTGATAATGCCAAAGCTGTGGAAAAATCCTTTCCCGGAGCAAAATAATAGAGCACAGTTAATAAAACAGCTTCAAATAAATATACCTGCTGAACTCCTTCCGGAGAGATTAAGGCAAAATGAAGTAAGGCAACTATAA
>Ga0075121_1000134_pt1 | contig 49961 bp, 36 predicted proteins | sample AntAceMetag02UKG_FD_69793 | JGI IMG/M metagenome (GOLD analysis project Ga0075121, IMG submission 69793) | Saline lake microbial communities from Ace Lake, Antarctica - Antarctic Ace Lake Metagenome 02UKG | ecosystem: Environmental > Aquatic > Non-marine Saline and Alkaline > Saline | place... | reverse complement strand
CTGCTTTGTATAGTTATCCAGGAGAGATTCCTGACTGTTAATGAAATTATTTTGAGTTAATGTTTCGATCATCTCCTGATTAACCTGAGATATTTTATTTATGTAATCCATATTCGTGATCTCAGGCACCAGAGCATTCAATTCCTGCACAGAGCCAGCGTGTCCTATTATGGAGATATATGAATAAGTCTCCCCGGGAGCAATTTCAGCTTTAAAATTACCCATGGCACAAGGAAGCCTGTTCTCGTATATCTGCTTTGACTGCATTTCTTCCGAAGAAGTAGTCAAAAACTTTTCTGGATAGTTGTAATCACCTCTGATCCCAAATATTTTTACGGGGTCATATATAGGTGTAACTAAACTTGACCCGGAATTTTCAGGCTCAAATCCCAGATAGAAATTTCCTTTCTTGATCCTGACCACATCAGGTCGATCAGCAGGTTTTACTTTACCTCGATAAAAGGGAACTTTGTTTTCATAATTAACGACTTCTATGAATGCTTCCATTAATCTCCGCATAAATTTTAAGCCGTTATTATCTAAACCATAGGGAATAATAAGGGGTAATCCATCAAGCCCTTCCAGACTTACCGGCTTATCAGCAATATTTTCAATCTGCAGTTTGCGCACCAGTCCGGCATATTCATCCTGGGGAACATTGAAATACTCCACCTTGAATTTTAATCCCAGAGTGTGATTAACTTCCTCAAGGGTCAATTGAGCTGGTGCTATGATCATCCGCTGTTCTATCTGCATTTGATCATCTCTCAGATTATTCTGGAATGGTTCGTAAAATGAAACCGATTGATGATCTGAGAATTTTATAAATGTTCTGAAGCCTTGAGTTGAAACAAGATTATATGCCCAGTTAGCAGGTAAAAATTCCATAATTGGATGCTGCTTATCTTGAATACCCATGCTGCAGATACATTGCCCGCGATTTACATAAAATGTCCACATCGGGATGCCATTTTTGCCGGCGATCCCGGGAAAGAAACTTGAGAATAATTTTGAAGAGTTATAATCATTGATGATAAACTCTCCTCTCTCATTAAGTCGGTATTGATTTTCCCTTGCTGAAATCAACACTACCTCCTTATGGTATCATTGAGTAATCTGCATCAGCCGGTACAATATGTACCGGCTGATGCCATCTATATTATTTCAAAAGGATCATGCGTTTGGTGTCCACTATCCTGCCGTCTACTGACAGTCTGTAATAGTAAATACCTGAAGCAGTATTACCAGCATCCCAGGTGTAATGATAGGTATCTGCTGATCTGTAGCCATTCACCAGGTTTTCTACCAGACGTCCTCTAACATCATAAACATTGATAGAAACATTACCGGCTGTATTTAAAGTGTAGCTGATATTTGTAACTGGATTAAATGGATTAGGATAATTATTACCTAATGTATATTCAGATTCTGGTATAACGGGTAATTCTTCTGTGATTGATGATTCGAAATTATGGAAGTATATGTTATCCACATATACTGTGCTGAGGTCACCAGAAATGATCAATTGAGCAAGGTGTCCGGTAGTAACCAGGGCAGTGAAATCTGACATTGGAATATCAAAACTAACCCAGGCTTCGGTTTGTAATGGAGGAATTGTAGTTGCGTCAAAAGTGAGCTCATGCTCTACATCATCACCACCACTCCATACACCGTCGGCTCCGAAATCTACCAGTTTGATCTTAAATATTGCTGGAGCTGCAGTAGCGTCTGGAGTCCAGATATCCATGTGAAAATGGGTCATCTCTGAAGCATCGATTGTCTGTGATGTAAATTCTATCCCTGCAAATACAAGACTTGTGTACAGCTTCACGTCGTCTCCAAGAACCTGAACATCGGCAACATTTGCCTGATCCCAGTCTGCTGACCAGGTATCAACCGTTACATCTACATAAGGATTACTGAAAAGTGAGATCACATTAACTGCCGGTACGGTTGGAACTGGAGCAGCTACAGTCGGTCCTTCTGGTGGGGCGCCTTGTTCATGGAATGTCACATTGTCAAAATAGCAGATATTGTCCTGCAATCTGCCTGCCAGATCAAAATCAGGGAATATAACTATCTGGTCTATTATTCCTGTAATGCCTGCGCCAATACTACCTGAAAGATCAAAGGTTAATTCTTCCCATTCATTGATCACTGTGTTAGCAACTTTGACTTCTGGCTGTGCTTCACCACTTGCCTCTACAAATTTTACTCCTACATCACTAATCACAGGTTTCCAAACCATCACTTTCACAGTACAATTAGTTTCATCGAAAGAAAACTCGCCGATATCAGAACCATGCTGAGATTCGCATCCAGCCCAGGGCTGTCCTGCCTGCAGAGCCGTAAATTTGGCAACTGTTGCTGATGTGTTGATCCCCGAAGCATCTGGATTAGCTAAAATCTCCAAGGGGGGATTAGTTTCGTTTTCAAATACTGTCCAGGTCCAGTCTGCGCCATATCCACCTTCTTCAAAATCAATTGGGGCATTCAGTTCTCTGGTATTTTCTGAATTTCCTTCTGGTGAAAATTCATATCTTTTTGTTATGCCATTGATGCTAAGTATTAATTCCATATTACTGCTCTTTGCGACAGTTTTATAAGGAATACGTAAAATTTCACCGGTCAATTCTTCAGCACTGGCTAAGGCAATTGAGAAAGCTGCTGGATTAACTGCATTAAGAATGCCTTCTTTGATAACAGGAGTACCAAATTCTATAGCACTGCCTTCCGATGTCATTTGCAAACTGTATAATTCACCAGCCGCTTTAATTATTATCTCATTATTATCTATTTCTATATCAACACTTCCCTGTGGTGAATCAATTTCTCTTTCTTCCACAGGAAATACTTCTATCATATCGACACTGTATTGCAGAACAAGAGCTGCATCATAAGCTTCTACTGCTTCATTTCCATCAACATCACCAGCGATAAGTTGCCATGTCCATGGTAAAGGAGCTCCGATTGGATCAAGCTGAACAGCGTATTGCAGCATATTAGCAGCGTCAAACGCGTCCACACTCCAGTCCCCTGTTACATCACCATAAATCCAGTAAGGACCTTCATCATAGAAATATACATTGTCCATATAGATTGTATTGGGATCTCCTGAAATTATCAGTTGAGCCAAATGTCCGGTAGTAACCAGTCCTGTGAATTCTGATAAAGGAATATCCAGGCTGACCCACATTTCTGATTCCATAACGGTTTCATCAAAAGTGAGTTCATGTTCCACATCATCTCCGCCCCAGACGCCATCAGCACCAAAATCAACCAGTTTAACTCTAAATACTGAAGGTGCAGAAGTGTCATCTGGAGTCCAAATATCCATATGGAAATTGGTCATTCCAGAAGCGTCAATAGTTTGAGAGGTAAATTCGATTCCAGCAAATGCTAGATTAGTGTACAGCTTGGTATCATTACCGGCAATCTGGATGTCTTCCAGGTCTGCCTGATCCCATCCTGCTGACCAGGTATCTACTGCAACATTTTCATAAGCATTACTGTAAAGCGAGATCACGTGTTCAGCATCAATTTCCGGTGTTGGTGCAGCAATTTCAGGAACTGCATCAGCTACAGTGAAATTAACATTATAAGTTAAGGTGGTAGTTCCATCTTCGGCAGTTACTATCACTTCTGTGTTACCTGGAAGCATTTCTGCATCATTGATAACATAACTGGCTAAGGGGTCTGTTGTTGTAGCTGTAACCACAGGAACTTCCATAGTACCAGCAGGTAATTCTACCCAGTAGTCCATGGTTTCTGGCATAAAGCCATCCACAGTAATTCCATCAACCTGAAGGTCGCTCAATGTGGCATCTCCACCAGGTACAAATGCTGAGTAAAAATAGATGTTATCAAGGTATATAGTGGATGGATTAACTCCCTGTTGTCCGTCAAATTTGAATTGAATAATATCTGCCATGGAGAGACCTGTGAAATTTACCAGAGGGATATCATAGCTGTTCCAGGTTGCTGTCATAATCGGTTCCAGTGGAAGTAGATTCTCACCTGTAGAAGCACTGATTGGAGTAAACATTACTACAGTTGCGTCTGGTGTCCACATATCGATATGCAGATAATCCATTCCTGAAAAGTCCTGAGCACCAGCAAAACCTGTACCCTGATAATTGAAATTATCATACATCAGCATCATATTACCATCAATTTCTTCAAAGGTAACAACTGTGCTCTGTCCCCAATTCGGATTGAAATCAGTTCCAACCAGATCATCATAAGAATCACTGTAAATGGAAATCACATCATTTGCTGACTGGGTTGGGTCTGGAGCTGCTGTCTGGGGAGCCGGAGTCGGGAAGAAGAAATTAACATTATAGGTAATAACATTCATCTCATTAGCAGAAGTAACAACAACTTCTGTAGTTCCAGGCAGCATTGCAGCTTCATTGATCACATAAGTGGCTTCTGGATTATTAGTTTCGGCAGTAACTACGGGAACTATAACTGTTCCTGTAGGCAGTTCAATATTATAATTAAGGGTTAACGGATCAAATCCTGCTACAGTTTCACCATCAATCTGCAAGTCAATCAATGTAGCATCAGTTTCTACTCCTTCAGGTAATTTATAAAAATAGATATTATCAAGATAAATATTAGAAGGTGTCACACCCTGCTGTCCATCAAATTTCAATTGAAAGATACTTGCCATTGGAACGTTTATAAAATTAGCTAAAGGAATATCTATACTGTTCCAGGTTTCTTGTTCCAGAGGAGCAAGTGGTAATAAAAATTCACCAGGAGGGGCACTGATTGGAGTAAACATAACTACGGTAGCATCAGCTGTCCACAGATCTATATGGACAAATTCCATCAAAGACAAATCCTGAGCTGCACTAAACTGTGTACCCTGATAATTGAAATTAGCATATTTCAGGGTTGCGTTTCCACCAATTTCTTGTGTAGATACTATAGTTGACTGCCCCCAGGGAGGATTAAAATCTGTTCCAGCAAGGTCATCATAAGAATCGCTGAAAACGGAAATAACATCTCCAGGTTCTGCGGTTGGAGCTGGGGCAGCTACTTGTGGTTCAGCACCTGCTATCTGTTCGCTAAAAGTTATATTATCATAATAGATAATATTATCCTGTAATCTTCCAGCCATATCAAAATCCGGGAAAAATACAAATTTATTATAAGTATTTCCGATTGCACCGGAAAAATCGTAAATTATCTCTTCCCATTCTCCGGTTATAGTATTAGTAGAATTGATCTCTGCCGGGGCACCCGGTCCTTCAAGTTTAAGCCGTACATCACTTACCACATCTTTGTGAACCATAATACTGATTGTGCTATTATTCTCATCGATAATAAATTCGCCAATATCGAGGGTTTCACATCCAGCCCAGGGCTGTCCTGCCTGTAAAGCGGTAAATTGACCCACTGTAGCTGAAGTATTGATACCTGAGACATCAGGATTAGCAATTATTTCAATGGGGGGATTACTGGCATTTTCAAATGCTGTCCATGTCCAATCTGCTCCATAACCACCAACTTCAAAATCTACTGGTGCATTCTGGGCATAAATTACAGCATTCATCGCCATGACGAAAACAATGATCATAAATAACGCTGTTTTGTTTTTCATTTTTCCTCCTTAAGGAATTGTTTATTGGTTTTAGCTTTATGCTTTAGATAATTTATAAATGATACTTTGGGAGTGCGGTCTTCATAAAAAACTCCCCAGTTCTTCTCTATTTCAGTTGCTCCTGATGCTTCACCGCCACCTTTCCAGGGTTCATCAAAAGCTTCGAATAAAAATGTAGTTACATGATTCTTCATAATCCATTCATCAAGTTGGATCAGAAATTTCTCCTGAGCCTGCAAACTTACTGCTCCCTTGATCAAAGAACCCTGTTCTCCAGGTCCCTTTTTATCTGGATTATAAATAGTCGCCCAGCCAATCTCTCCCAAAACCACTTGTTTGCTCTTATGGAAAGCACTTATTTCATTATAAGTCTTATCCAGCCAGGGGATAGATTCATCGAGGGTTTTACCGTTCCAGAGTGGATAGATATGAGTTATAATAAAATCAATTTCATCTGCGATAGTTTTGCTCTCTTCTTTATTCCAAAAATTATAGTCATCTGCTGTTGTTACTGGAATTTTGGTGTAGAGCCTCAGTACCCTGATATATCTGATCAGATCATTACTGTCCATTTTATGACCAGACCAGAATACCTGCGTTTCATTACCTGCATTTACAGCAGCAATAATATGTGGATATTTATCAGCAAGCTCAAGACAGCGGAGTGTATTTGTGATATTAGCTTTCTTTGCTGCTGGATCATTATCTTCATTCACCAGCCAGATTCCAAGTATCACTCTTATATGAAGTTCTTTTTCCTTGATCACCTGCAAAATTCGTTCAGTATCATCATCAGCATTATATACTCTGATCAAATTCCAGTATTGCGATATTATAGTTAAGTCCTTAAATATCTCTTCACTTGATGGTCCTTTTGCTCCTGGAGCCTGTCCCTTTCTATAGCAGCCATAAGAAACTGCCTTCCCGATCCATTGATTTTCCAGATAGGGTTTAAAAGCTCTTTCAGCAAAAGGAACTAATTTTTCGATTACTACTTCATTTTCCAACCTTTCACGGATTGATGATATTGATAGTACCGGCTGATTATTATCATCAATTTGAGATACTAACGGACTCATGATGATAAATATTAATACTGATAGGATTATTCTTTTTTTCATAATTGAACTCTCACTGTTTGAACTGCATTTGCCAGAATTTCTATTTCAGCAAATTGCTCTCCGATCTGCAACTTATAATTGATCTTATTATCGGCTGTATTCAATACCTGAATGCTTAACACATTATCTGAATTAAGGGTAGCACAGGTATGCAGATCATCATTTCCAAGATCCACAAGCTGCTTTTGGGTTTTTACTGCAATGTCACCAGGACGAATAGTTTTGCTGAATTGAGCTAATACATAAAATATTGGAGTATAATAAACATTCTGTGCAGCAGTATCTATCATGATAGGAGCTCCACAGAAATTGCCAACATGATTTGGTCCACCATCCTTATCCAGAACCACATTCCAGTCTATCCAGCCATTAGCCCAGTGATCAAGGCTGACGATTATATTACGGGCATAACGATGAACCGGCACATACATAGGATGATCTTCCACCTTCACACCCTGCCAGGTTACTGAATATGCCCAGTCAGTAGCACTTTTACTCCACCAGAAATCATCATTATCAAACCAGTTGCTCTCAGTGTAACCCTCAGGATCAGTAACTCCTCCAGGAGCATCTTTTCCCAGGTCATCAATGCAACCTTCCGTATGGATGATCGATTGATCAGGATATTGGGCATGAACCCTGTCAAACACATCTTCATAGACTTTATTAGTGCTTTCATACCAGTGAACTGCTGCTCCATCCACATATTGTGAAGTCTCCTGATCAGCAAAGATCACATTTGCCCATTCCTCAAGTCCATCTCTATTCTGGTCGAATATGAATAGCTTTGTATTATCATAGCCAGCAGTCTGCAATTTAGGTCCCAGAAAGTTTTTGATAAATTCATTCTGTGATTCTGGTGTAAAATTCATGCTTTCCCATTGCCCGTTATTGCCATGCGGCTCATTCACTGGCGTTAGACCCCAGATATCCACACCTTCAGCCTTATATACATTCAGGTATTTCACCAGGTAATCTGCATAAGTGGAGATATATTCTTTTTTTAGAGATCCTCCCGTACCTTGCCAGTTATTCTCAGGAGCTCCAGGGATATACCACTGCTCAATATCTTTCATCCAGTATGGTGCTGTCCAGGCAGAAGAAACAATTCTCAGTTCTCCATCCTGTTGAGCCTGCTTAATTGCTAATGCCTCTTTGATCATAGGCAAAAGATCATAGGATTCATCCTTGATACCAGGATATTCTACCTGCTTAAATCCTTTAGTGTCCTCAGATATATTGAAGTTTTCCAGTTCTGCATCTGCTTTAGCCGCATAGGAATACTTGCCTTTCACTGTAAAATCACAGGCACCAATATGCGTTCTTGTCAAAGTAAAATCAGCTCCCTTCTCACCAAATATCTTTTCCATCACTTCTCGCCTGCGCTCTTTTTCCAAATGAGCCAAAACGAAGGCTGATGATTCTGTAAACGAGGTTCCGATACCGTCAATCGTCTGTTTTATGCTGTCAGGATAAATGCTGATTACTATTCCTTCAGCCTTTCCAGCTTTGAATGTGACATTTTCCATTTCATTCAATTTATCACCTTCTGCTGAAGTGAGCAGAATTTCGGACGTGGAGCCAAGTTTATTACTTTTATTGGCTCCACAACCGAAAAATAATATTAAAAGAATAATGAAAACTAGTGTTTTAAATATATTCTTTCGCATCATAATATCCTAAGATTTTTCTAAATTAAGCTTTTCATCTTCAATTTTTTGAGCATGACGTTTTTCCAGTTCAACACGAACTTCATTTGCACGTTTTTCAGTTAAATCATAATTACGCATCAGTAAAATAGCGATAGTCGTACCCAGTATTGGAAATCCGGAATAAAAAATTCTCAATCCTGTTATCGCGCCCTCAGTTTGCGTAGCAGCACTGGCATCGAATCCTACTACTGACATAATAATACCAGTTAATAATCCTGCGATAGCGAAGCCAAACTTGACCATCCACCAATAAATAGCACCAAATACCCCCTCGCGACGTTTTCCTGAATTTAACTCATCCAGATCCATCACATCTGCAGTCATTGACATCATCAAGGTAAATAAACTCCCAATCCCAAAGGAAAAGAAAGGTAGCGCAAAGATAAACATGTAAGGTTTTCCCGGAACAAAGAGAAACCACAACAAGAAATAGCCGAAGATTGAGATGCTTTGTGAGAGAATAAATGCTTTCTTTTTTCCAAGTAACTTAGACATGCGAGCAACAGTAGGAATCACTAAAAAGGTAGTTACCAATGAAGCCAGGCTGCCAAAAAGTGTAGGCCAAATACCAGCAGCCTCTGCATTTCCACTAAATAAATGCCAAACTATAATAAAAAATGAAAACGCCGCAATGGTGTTAAATGCATTAAAAATAAAAAATGTGGAGACACATAATTTTACAAACTGAGGGATCCTAAACGCTTCCTTAAAGTTTGAAAAGATTTCTAATAAACTGCTCCCGATTGCATTTAGATTAAGGGGGGAGTAGTTTTCTCCGACTGTCGATTTACTTTTTAGGAATATTGCTGGAACCATAGCAAGCAACATACAGATGATCCCCACCCATATCGCAAGTGTCCTTGTAGCTATATCCGCCGATGGAAACCAGCCCTTGTTGTACATGATGACCCAAAACCAGGGAGCAATAACCCAGGCCCACTGCCCGATCCATTGGGCTACGGCCATAATGCTTGTACGTTCGTGAAAATCATTGCTCATTTCATAGCCCATTGCAACGTAAGGCACACTAAAAATGGTAAGACCTAGATAGAAGACAAACGAAAAGAGAAGGAAATAAATAAAGTTGTACTCGACTCCATTCACACGATATAATTGCCACATAACAATAAACGCAATTCCCATGATGATCGAACCAATGAAGATGTACTGTCTTCGTCTGCCCCATTTCGATTTAGTGTTATCCGAAATATAACCCATGATGGGATCCGTAATAGCGTCAAATACTCTTGGCAGGAAAAATAACATTCCCCACATCCAACCCGGGAAACCCAAATCCTGGACCAAGACAACCATAAATATTCCCAGGACCGCAGGAAACATTTGATTGGCTAACATACCAATGCCAAAAGCAACTTTCTGTCCGAATGGAACTACATGTCTGCTATTTGTTGATTCAACTTTTTCTTTTATCATATTTTACCTTCTTTATTATTCTTCTAAATAGATATCATCAAAATAGAGCATTCCAGTAAGCAGATTATTGCTGCTGTCCTGGGGATTCCATAAACCTAAATATTTGATATCAGTGAGATCTGGTGTACTAAAATCACTTAACGGGATTTCATATCTCATCCAGTCTCCTGTTACGATAGGGGTATAATAAGTAATATTGATCTCTGTTTGTCCTGTTGAGGTATCTTCAAATTTAATGCCCAGCTTATCCAAAGTTGGCATAGCTGATTTATTGATATTTATTATCAAGGTATTATAAGCAGAAATATCCTGACCGGAATTACCAAAATCAAAAGCTATTCCACCCCAGCCCATACTGCCCGTCTGAAAATCTGCTGATAGTACATAGGTGCCGTCCACTGGAGCAACTGCTGTGCTTTCTTCATCTGGTTCCGTGGGATTACCACTCCAGTCAGCACTATTCCAGATCTGCTGATATACCAGCATCTGATCGTTATGAGATTCTGTGTAGATACCAATAACATCTCCAGTTGAGCCGCTTTCAATTGCAGCCGTGTCAGTTTTCATTATTCCATTACCATCAGTATATGTAGCTGTTAATGAGCCTCCGGGATTAATTGCGATTGTGTCTGTAGCATCATCTGTAGTACCAAAATTCAATGTCCCTGTTCCCATGCCCACTGCATCAAGAACAACATCAAGACTGATCGTCTCTGTCCCGTTATCTACATCTACGGAAACTGTATTTAACGCAGCAGCCAGATCATTCACTGTGATCACTGCACCAGTAGCATCAATTGCATAGCTGTCTGCATCAAAGGAAACACTGCTCGGAACTGTTCCGCCACCAGCCCAGTAAATATCATCAAGGCCAAAATCACATTGTGTGCCATTTTGTTCTAAAATGATAAATTCGTAAGCCAGTATCTCCAGATCTACATTCCCCTTAACTTCCTCTACAGGTATGGTTGCCTGTCCCCATTCACCATCTCTAACCAGACCAAAGGCAGTTTCATTTGCCGGGAAGGTCACATAATTCTCGATTCCATCTGTATCATTTATTCCTATTTTAAAGGTCACATCTGCCGGTATTTTGATCATGAATTTTATATTACCGTAGGCAAATCCTGAAAGATCTACCGGTAATGTAGAACTGATTCCACCTCCAAACCAGCCGACTCCAGTTGTTGACCATGATATCACATTATCACCCTCATAAGGAGGCATCGTTCCTCCAGAAAGGGTATTTTCCCAAACATATATCTCAGCATTTACACCAACTTCCAAACCAGCATCCACTGGGGTTTCATCTGTAAATATTCCATAAGTACCAATATCTGGACCCTCAGCCTGAAATACTCGTACCCAGTCCACATACATATTCTGGTTCCACTGGGTCGCCTCATCTGGTGATCCACCCAGATTGCCACCAACCGCTACATTAAATATTAAGAAGAATTTCTTCATAAATTCATCCATTGAACCTGGATCTATTAATTTAACAAAATAGGTAATATCATCTATCTTCCCGATCACTCTCTGTTCATCCCACACCACCTCAAATATATGATAATCATCAGTGAGTGAATAGCTGAATTCTCGTGTTGCCCCATCAGAATCATGATATTGTCCTTCGTCATTCCACCAATGAAGCGTGAACATGGTTGTATTATCATTATGGTATAAGGGGCTCATCTCCATGATGTCTATCTCACCGCACTGGGGCCAGCCTATTGAATCAAAACTATCGCCAAGCATCCAGAAGGCAGGCCACATCCCTGCTCCACTGGGTGGCTTGACCCGAGCTTGCACCTTACCATATTTGAATGAAAATTTGTCCTTTGTGTTTACCCTTGCAGAAGTTACGGATCCATCACGTTTGCCTGGTTCAGAATAATTTACCGAATCCCAGGCTGCTGTTATCACCATATTGCCATCTTCTATTTTTACGTTTTCGGGAGAGTCCGTGTAAAGCTGCCACTCATCATTACCCCAGCCGTCTCCACCATATCCTGTGTCATATCCCCATTTAGTTGCGTCAAGACTACTGCCTGTCTGGTCAAATTCATCAAACCAGACCATTTCATAATTCTCATTATCTACTTCATCAATAATTGTATCTGGCTCCGTAACCTGATCACAACTGCTTAAAATAAATAAAAAAAATGCTGCCATTAGAATTAAACTGAAAATCTTATTTATCATCCAAAAACCTCCCTTGTCATTATTCTTTTTTCCCATTATTCCCATCACACAATCATTTGATTGCTATATAGCAATTTCTGCCTTCTGGGTTTTCCCTGTCAAGTATTTTATTATTTTTCACTATTTTTATGCTCTGTTGCCTGTGCCTTACACCCCTCATAATTGTTTTCTTGACGGATTTATAGCTATTATTATTTTTGTGACTGATTGCAGTATAGCAGTTTTCAAATACGGGGTAGATTATTTCTGCTACGGCATTACATGCTATATGTTATTAGTGAAAAAGAAAGCGTTACTAAGGAAAGAGGAGCATTGAAAAATGACTGAGCATATTCCTAAATATCTTAAAGTAAAAAATAAAATCAAAGATGATATCAAAGACGGTAAAATAGTCGATAAATTGCCTGGTGAAAGGGCTCTTGCGAAAGAATTTGGTGTTGCCTATATGACAGTGAGAAAAGCTCTTATGGAATTGCAGGAAGAAGGTATTCTGCATAGAACCACCACCAAGGGGACATTTGTAAGTAATGGTAAGATGAGCCCCAAGGTAACCAAAAATATCGGATTCTTCCTTGATGATAAGATCGATGAAGGAATTTCCAGTCCCTATTATTCACTTATTTTCAAAGCTCTTGAAAAAGCAGCAAAAAAGGCTGGTTATAATATCATGATTTATTCAGATTCTGATGAGATGAATCCCATTAATGATCAGAAAAAAATTGATGGCAGTATCATCTGTTGTTTCCCCCGTATTGAATATAAAATCCAGGAACTCAAAAAATTCATGCCAATTGTCCTCCTGGACAATATTGCTTCAGATAAATCCATCGCCTCAGTAACGATAGATAATTTCAACAGTGTCTTTGAATCCACAAAATACCTGGCATCTCAGGGACATGAGCGGATTGGTTTTATCTCCGGTTTGATGAATTCAGATATTTGCAAAGAAAGACTTCATGGCTATCTAAGTGCTTTAAATAATGAGAATCTGCACGTTGACAAATCCCTGGTTTATAAAGGAGATTATTCCTATGGATCAGGTGAAAAAGCTGCCATGTACTTCTTATCATTAAAAAATCCACCTACTGCCATTTTATGCGCTAATGACTCCATGGCTATTGGGGCAATGAAAGTGATCCAGGAATTAGGGCTCAGTATCCCTAAAGACATAAGTGTTGTGGGTTTCGATGATATTGAGGTCGCCTCCAGAGTATTCCCCACCCTCACCACAAATGCTGCTCCAGTAGAAGATATTGCCCAAAAATCCCTTAAATTACTGGTCTCTGCTATTAATGGACATGATATAGATTACCAGCATATCATCCTCCCGGCAAAGCTCATCCTCAGAGATTCCTGCTCCACAATTAAAAAATAATACTTTCCAAATTCCCCTTCCCTGTCCCCCAAACCCCTAAAAATACCCCTCACCCGGATACAAGCCATAGCAACAAAGAACGTACTCACATTAAAATGTCACTATGTGCTATGTTGCTCTGCTATAAGATCACAATAACAGCTAACTATATATATTTTATGTGATTTATAGGCCTTATAGGGTTTATAATAATTGTATCTTCAAAAAAAAGTCTTGACAGAAAACCGGCATTGGTAATTGCTATATAGCAGTCATTGAGAGGATAACTGAATTAGAGATAAAAAATAAAAAACGCCAACAATGAATGGGGGAAAGTTATGAATGAATTAGTAAGAGCAGTACAGGAGAAGAGAATTCTTGTCTTACTGGCAGTGCTCCAGATTTTGTTTTTCACAGCGACCGTTTTTGCCCAGTCACCTGAAAAAGTGACAACCTATCAAGATGATAATGGTTGGAAACTTCTGGTAGATGGACAGGATTATTTCGTAAAAGGTGTAGTTTGGGGTTATACTCCAATCAATGAGAATTATGCCTACAATTTATATGCAAACACCGACGAGCAAATTGAGAAAATTCTTGATTATGAATGCAATTTAATGAAGGAAGCGGGTATCAATACAATACGTTGTTTTGGGCTGATTCCTCCCCGCTGGGTAAGCTATATTTATAATAAGCATGGCATCATGACGATCGTGAACCCTCTTATGGGAAGATATGGTTATAATGTAGGTGGGGTATGGACTGCTCAGACAAATTATTCTGATAAACTCACCCGCCAGACCTTGAAGCATGACATTGTGGAACTGGTGAAGAAGTATAAGGATACTCCCGGAGTTATCATGTATGCCCTGGGAAATGAGAGTAATTATGGACTGGAGTGGTCAAGCTTTGAAATCGAGAACCTTCCGGTTGGAGAGCGTCATAAAGAAAAAGCAAAATCACTTTACAGCTTATTTAATGAGATAATTGCTGCTGGTAAAGAAGTGGATACTAATCATCCATTCATGATTGTAAATGGTGACATCCAGTATCTTGATCTGATAGTTGAATTCTGTCCAGACCTTGATATATTAGGCGTTAATGCCTATCGTGGAGTAAGTTTTACTAATATGTGGAGCAGAGTTAATAAGGAACTCGGTTTACCAATACTTTTAACAGAATTTGGTTCTGATGCCTTTAATGCCGTTACATTTAAGGAAGATCAGGAAGGTCAGGCTAATATAATCAAGGGTAACTGGCAGGAAATCTATAATAAGAGCTATGACAAAAATGAAGAAGGCAATGCCCTGGGTGGCTGTGTGTTTGAATGGCGCGATGAGTGGTGGAAATATAAGCAAACCGAAAACCTGACAGTTCATGACAAGCATGCCTCCTGGAGTAATGGTGGTTATTCCTTTGATTTTGTGCAGGGCAAAAATAATATGAATGAAGAATGGTATGGTATCTGCCGTCTGGGTGGTCCTAATGATGATAGAGTTTACCAGGCAGAACCAAGAATGGCTTATGATGTGCTTTCCGAGATCTGGGCAATTGATAATTTTAAAGTAGATAAAGCAGAGATGAACGCTGAAATTGATAATATCGATATGAATCTCCATAAGATTGGCAGTGGGGTGAATCTTTTGAATAGTCAAATTGCCAAACGCAGCATTATTAGACTGACTGGGGGAAACCTTAATGGTGAAATGGCATTTAGTGGAAAATCCCTGGAAGTTGAAAATAATGGCAAAAATGGAGTGGCTTTTTCTAATGGAGAAATGATCAATCTGGAATTTGAATTTCAGCCTACAAATCAGATTTCAGGAAACTTTGCTTTAAATATCCTGGGCAATGTTGTAAATAAACCCCTTGAACAATATTATGGAAAGCGTGGGCTTTCCTATGTGACTTTAACTACAGAGATTGATGAAACCGGGATGGAAGTAACAACTTCCAAGGAAGTTACAGATCCTGAAAGAGTGGAGATCTATAATTTTGACGTACTTTACAGTACGGATGCTTTTGATATGAGAGCTTTTTATCATGTACCTCGTTATCATTGGGGATATAAGGGAGATATTTACGGACTGCTTTATGAAGCCACTGATATGGATGGAATGGATATCTGGAATGCCAAAGCACCTTTTGGAATAGAATATATGGGCAAGAAGTCTCTTGAAGGTCTCACAGTTTTGGCAGGACCTGAGGTGTACTGGGGAGCCAATCCTAAAGCTATAGCTAAATATGATTTTGGCATCAAAGGATTTGATTTTACCTTTATCCATTCAGAAGATTTTTCGCGTGCCGATGCTTCATCGACCGCTACAGAATCAACTGAACGGGCTACACGTCAAACAGCACTTTCGATCAAGACCACTATTATTCCGAGGACTACATTGGAATTTGGTTACCTAATGGCAGGTACAGAAAAGCTGGATGAAGAATATGATTATTATGAAGCTGGAAATATTTACCAGGATAAAATAGACCTTAAGGATACCCAGGGAGCAAGGGCCAAAATCACTTATAATACTGGATTTGGGCTATTAGATGTCTCTGCAAATTATGCAGGTCTGGTAGCTGATGGAGGAAGTCCTTTAAGGGAATTTGATACCACTATTCCTTATTCTACATTGGGTAACAAAATGGAATTTGTTGGTGGCATGCTGATACCGATAGGAAATGTGTGGCTGTTACCTCGGGGATTATACAGAAAAAATCTGATTGATTCCAATCCAATAATAGATCCTTACATTGAAGGCTCACAGCTCTATCCGGGCATTAGCCCTCGTAATCGTGATGATGATCCATTTGCCGTGCTGGATAATAGAGAAGCCGTTTCCGGAGAATTCTTTATCACTTATGATCCCACTCCAGCCAGTGATTTTTATGCCTGGGATGCTGATAAAAGAGAAGATGCCGGATTTGCTTTCAGCATAGGTGGAAATGTCACCAGTTATAAAAAAGATGCTGATGCTGATATGTTCTTTTACCAGGAAGGCAATACAAATGCTTCCTTTGGTGTGGGAATGCCGGCAGAAGATGTCTGGCTGGCAAAAGGCAGATTTGTCATGAACCCCAATCCTAATTTTAAATTGATAGTTAATCTGGAGGGAGGAAAGCAGCAGTCAACTGGTAATCCTGATGGTGATGCAGCAGAATACCTGTCTCTGGACGCCAAAATGATATTTAATAAGAAATATTATCTTGAGGGTTATGCCAAACAAGATGCCTGGGGTCCCTATGACTGGTATCGTCAATTCAATATCACCTATCCCCAGCAATTCAAGCTTGATTATTCTATCCTGATCGATAATATACTTGATGATGTGCTTTCCAGTAAAATTGGTATCAATTCCATCTTTAGAACTCTTGATGAGAATTCACCGACAAATGAAGGGATTGGTGAAGATAATGATTACGAATTCCAGGCTGGTATTTATTACAGCATTGAATTTTAAGGAGTAAATTATGAAAATCAAAATAATATTTGTTCTTCTCGGCCTGCTGACCATCTTATTTATGGGTTGCGACCCCAAGAATGGCACCATTTTAGAATTTGAGCAGCTTCCTACTGATTATGAGTTAAATTTATATGGCGAAAACGAAGGCATACATCCTGATACTAATGTCCTGAATGATCCCGAGAATCCCTATGCTGATGCTGGGATTAATATGATAAATGTCTGGGATTTTAATGATAACAGCCCTTCGCCAAAGGCAAAATTCTATCTATGGGCAACTATTCTGGCAAGAATACCCTATGGTGAACATCAATATATGACCGCCCAGGCACTACATGAGCTTTACACTGTTGGTGGCAGCGTGAATGCCAAAGAGCAGGCAAAAAAAGCTTATCATGCAGCTCTCGATCACTTCTTTGATTCTGCTACCTGGTGGAAGGCAGATTGGCTTAATGACGAAACATATTATGCTGTTCTGATCAGAGAACTGGTGGGACATTACCTCTATGATCCTTCGGATATGAACCTGCTGCCACTATATAATGATCCCGCTATAGCTCTGGCAGAAATGAGCGAATGGGGATATGTGTATGATATTGAAACGGGGGCTGTATCAAGAAGAAATTAATCAGTTACCCTGGAAGTATAAAATGAATTTAGGGAGAAAACGGGCAGTTCAGCTAATATTTCTGCTGATCATCACGATGTCAGTTAATCTGTTAACTGCTGAAATAGGCGATATTATCTGGGAAGAGAATTTTGATAACCTGGATAACTGGCTGATTGAAACCGGTAACGGTTCTTGGGGCTGGGGTAATGGAGAACTGGAATATTACCATGGAGATAATGTAGAAATAGCTGAAATCCCTGGTGATCCGGGTAATAATGCCCTCCATATCACAGCCCGACAGGAATCGGGTCCTGGGATAGTAGATCAATGGGGCAATCCGCTTAATTATACTTCCGGAAAAGTGACCACAAAGTCGTTTCTATCCCTTAAATATGGTATGATAGAAACAAGGGTCAGCATCCCTGACCTTGATGTGGGTGGCTGGCCAGCGATCTGGATGCTGGGTACAGCAAATTATAACTGGCCCCTGCGCGGTGAAATTGATCTTATGGAAATGGGGCATACCCAATCCTTCAGAGACCTGCACGATAGTCATAATGGCGGAAATGGACAGAATAATTCAACTGCCAATCAAATGGTGAGTGCAAATGCTATCTATTATTCTGAAGATGCCGTTTCACCGGGAAATCCCTCTGGAGCAGCAAGCCTCTCCTGGGATCCGGAGGATGAATTTTGCCGTCCATATTACAGTTATGATCCATCGCTCACTAATAGATTTCTGACCTACCGTACTTACTGGGATGAAGAAAGCCTTAGATTTACTGTGATCGATGATGAAATCGAATATGATCTATATACTGAGCCATTTGTAATTGACAGCGTTTCTGCTGAGCTTCAGCAACCTTTTTATCTGATAGCCAATCTTGCTATTGGCGGGGCGCTTACTGATGCTTATAATCTTGGTGATCCCGGCAGCGGTCTTCCTGTTTCCATGCCCTTCCCGGCGCACATGTATCTTGATTATATAAAGGTTTATCAGTGGAATGATATGGGAGAAGTACATATTGGACCACCAGATTTTGAGGGTGGCACATTTGGTATTTTCACAGATAACACTCCCACAAATAATGAATTAGAAGCCGGAATCAGTTCCGAGATATATGTCTGGGAAGGAACTTTGACGGAGGGAACAATCCTGCCTTATGAAGGTGAGAATGGGATTTCCTGGTCATCTACCGGAATAGGCTGGTTTGGGGCAGGGATTATGTCAATTCAGCCCGTAAATCTTTTTAATTTCGGAGAGGGAAATTTAAAGTTCATGATCAAGATCCCTGCTTCCATCGCTTTTCAAATTGGCATTATTGATGCCTGGGGCAATCAGTCTTATGTGGAATTTCCAGCTTATCAAACCACCTATGGACTCGTTCGAAACGGAGAATGGGCTCAGGCAAGTATCCCAGTCGATGATTTGCGGGGACAATTCATTGATCTGCGTATGTTAACCTATGAGTTCGTTATCCTGGAAGTAAATGGTGCTCAGTGCGAATTTGCCCTGGATGATATTTATTATGATGGTGGGCTTAATGATAATACAGAAGAGATCATCACCACAGTACCATCATCTTTGCAGCAGAATTATCCCAATCCCTTTAACCCTGAAACTACTATCAAGTTCACTCTGGCAAGTCAAAGTGACAGTAATGAAATATCTATTTATAACCTGAAGGGACAAAGGGTATATTCTAAAGATTTGAGCGGTTATCCTGCCGGAGAAAATCAGGTCACCTGGAAAGGAATCGCTAATAATGGCAGTCCGGTAGCTTCTGGAATATATTTCTATCAGCTAAAGGCTAATGGAAATATCTGTGATACCAGACGGATGCTCTTGCTTAAATAATTTAATTAGATCATAAATGATAAGGATCAGGTTGTTATGCCTGATCCTTTTTTGTTAAATTCCGAAAAGGATATTTGAGAATACCTGCGAATAAAATAGCTTATTTTTCGGTAGTAACGTTATAATATTATCTAATAACATTAGCGATGCCATAAAAAGGCGAAAACAGAAAATGATACACTTGTAACCCACAGGGAACCCACCCTCGGGGCACAGTGGGTAATTTGGGGCGGTAAAATGTACTTATATTATTACTATTCAGTAATTTAGGCTGAAAGGTGTATTTTCGGGGTGGAAAATGGGCAAAATGAAACAATCGGACTAATATTGATTGGGGGAGAAATGGGGAATATTTTTATGTAACTGTTGTATAATTAGATATTTTCACACCGAACTAAGTCAGTCCCGATACATCGGGAGGAAATGTCTTCTTTTAGCACGTAGTGCTTATTTTATTGTAGAAAAAACGAACCCGATACCCCACTCCTTTTCCCCGCCACGGTTGAACCTTGCTGGAGTATTTATTATTGAATCACAAATTGGCAAGGTGCATGAAGAGATTTGACCATTTTCCAAATTTCGTGAAGATACAAGTGAAATATTAAACTTGACAGTTAATTAAATGATGTCAGTTCTTTTATGAGAACTTGATATCCACTAATTGCAGGAGAGAATATGGATAACGGAAAATATTTAAAATACTGGTTAGAGGCAGGAGATCGAGATCATGATGCCATGCTGCACCTCTATGAGAATAAGGATTATCATTGGTCTCTCTTTATGGGTCATCTTGTAATTGAGAAATTATTAAAAGCTTACTATGTAATAAATAAGAGTGATCAACCTCCATATATACACGATTTATTAAGACTTGCCGAAAAGGCTGAATTGAAGCTTACAGATGATCAGATGGATAAGCTGGATACGATTACAACTTTCAATATAAGAGCAAGATATGATGATTATAAACTGCGTTTTTATAAAAAATGCACCAGAGAATTTACCGAAAAATGGATCAATGAGATTGAGGAGTTCATCAAATGGATAAAAATGATGCTTTGATAATAGCCAGAAATTACATAAACTATTTAATAAAGAAAAATATGAAGATTCACAATGCTTATTTATTTGGGTCTTATGCAAAAGGAACTTTTAGTGAAGACAGCGATATTGATATAGCAATAATCTTCAATGAAATGGCTGATGAAATTGATATGCAGATTGAATTGATGAAACTAAGAAGAAAAATAGATACAAGAATTGAACCTCACCCTTATTTGAGGAGTGAACTGGATATGTATAATCCTCTTTGGAGAGAAATTTTAAGCAAGGGTATTGAGATACCAGTCGTTTGAAGCTTATCCTGATTAAATGACGCATGCAGAGAAATAGGTATTTTGTTTAGGTCATTAATTTCCTACAAATAAATAACCCCATACGGGGTAATGTCCTATTGTGTGATCGTTGTTTGCTACAATTAATTAACATCTACAATGTAAAATGTATTTTTACTCACCTAACTAAGTCAGTCCCGATACATCGGGATGAACCGTACTCGGAATAGGAGTTATGAACGAACAGAGGGTGGTAACTGTCGCCAGAAGTCTTGTCTGGAGTACCGTTCAAAACTTCTGCTTGGCTGGTTGGATGCCCCTCCCAATTCACACCCAGCTTATCAATCTGATTTTGCTTGACTGGGGTGAATAATAAAATAATCTCCATCGGATATGGAAATAGAAAAAAATATTGAATTTGAGCGACCGGCAATTTATGTGGTGGCAACCCCGATAGGTAATCCCTATGATATTACGCTGCGTGCTCTAAATGTTCTCTCCAGTGCTGATCTAGTGATCTGTGAAGAACGGAAAGTGGGTTCCAGACTTTTGAGAAGATATGGCTTTAAGCAGGAAATACTGGAAGTTATTGAGCATAATGAAAAGACTATAGTTAACGAAATAATTCATAAAATAATCTCAGAGAACCTGGCAGTAGCCCTGATCTCAGATGCTGGAACGCCTCTTTTTGCTGATCCTGGTAATACCTTGATCCCGCAGGCATATCAGAGCGGGATTCGGAACATTCCCAGGCCTATCGGTCCCAATTTGAAAGCAATGTATCCGGAAATCCTTGAATATACACATCTTTGTGGTGTAAATGGTTTAAGAACTCATAAAGCTATAATTGAATTCGAAGGGAATAAATTCAGTTGTGATAAAATTTTTGCAGCAGATTCAACATTCTGTTGAAGCTTTAAAATACGAATAGGAGAAACCATGTTTAAACAAAACATTTTACAAGCTTTCAGAGTTTTAAAGAAGGATAAATTCCATTCCTTCTTGAATATCATCGGTTTGGCACTTGGTTTGTGCTGTAGTATCCTCGTACTGCTCTTCGTGCAGAATGAATTATCTTATGACATGCATCACGAAAATATCGACCGCATCTATCGTTATGGTGTGAATATGACCATTGGCGACAATAACAGCACACAACCAATCTGTAATGCTGCAGTAGGACCGCTTCTTCAAAATGAAATGCCGGAGATTGAAGCTTACATGCGTTGCTTTTATCCGGGACAACTACTTGTGAATGGAAATGATAAAACTCTGTATGAAAGCAGTATGTTGATGACCGACAACAGCATCTTCCAGATTTTCAGCCACCCCTTTATTTATGGAAACCGCTCGGAAGCTTTGGAACGAGCCAATACAATTGTGCTTACGGAAAAAACCGCTAAAAAATATTTTGAAGATCAAAATCCGGTAGGAGAAGAACTGGAAATTGATAATGAGATTTATGAAATTACCGGAGTTATAGAAAATCTACCTGAAAATTCGCATCTTAAATTCTCTGCTTTGATGTCACTTAATTCTTATTTACAAACACAAAATCTGGAAGACATTTATACACCACGGGCTTTGGGTGGAAATATGATGTTCTTTACCTATTTTCTATTTTCCAAAAACTTCACTGCTGAACAATTTTCTAAAAAATTCCAGAATTTCTATAATAGAGAAATGGTAGAAAATGATCGGATTAATTACATCGCAGTTGTAGAACCTGTCGAAGACATCTATCTCAATTCTACAATTGATAAAAGATATTCGCAGGCAAATCGTCGTTTCCTGTATGGATTTGCTTCCATTGGTTTGTTCATCCTAATTTTGGTCTGTATAAATTACGTGAACATGGCAACATCACGTGCAGGCAGTAGGGCGCGGGAAATCGGTATGAAAAAAGTTCTGGGAGCACAAAAGAAACAACTCATTCGACAATTCCTTAGCGAAGCAGTAATTCTTTCATTCCTGGCTCTTGTCATCGGCTTTGTTTTAGCAAATCTAATTCTAATGTTAACTCCCTTCAATGAATTGATAAATAAGAGCTTGCAGATCAATTTATTGAACAATCCGATTTTGTTGGGCAGTTCATTCCTCATCACAATTTTTGTGGGATTGATCTCTGGTTTTTATCCTGCCTTTTATCTTTCTCATTTAGCACCGATCTCTTCTTTGAAAGGTTATATGAAGAAAGGAAAAGCCGGAAGCTTCTTCCGAAATGCATTGGTTTCGTTTCAATTCATTATTTCCATCACAGCTGTTATTTTAACTCTTTTTATGCACCAGCAGATCGATTTTATGCAAAGTTTTGATTTGGGATTTGATCAAGAAAATGTATTAACAATTTCAGCTACGAACGAAGAAATTCTAAAGAATTTCAAAAATTATCGCGAAATGATCATCGATCATCACGGTGTTGTTTCAGCAGGATTTTCAGATTCTCCTATAGGAAAAGGATTTACTGGTTATGCTTTCAATTGGGAAGCTGAAAGCGGTGAGATGGAAATTCATGCTACTCGACAACTTTATGCAGATAAGAATTACTTGGAAACAATGGGCATTCCGATAGTTGCAGGACGAAATTTTACAAAAGAAAGAAACCTCGATGATCCTTCGATCGACTTTATCGTTAATGAAGCAATGATTGAACTTTTTGGCTGGGAAAATCCAATCGGTAAAAGAAACCAATATGGTCAGGTTATCGGAGTGATGAAAGATTTCAGTTTTGCTTCTGCCAGAAATGAAATCATTCCTCTATACATTCTTCAACCTCGTAATCCGCTTGGAGTTCTTAATATCCGCTTGAAAGGAGAAAACATTTCTGAAACCATGACTTTCATTAAACAGAAATGGCAGGAATTTGCACCTGGATTTCCAATTAATTACTCATTCCTAGAGCAGGATTTGAATACAATTTATGCCAGCGATGTAATCCAGAAGAAGCTATCCAGTATCTTCACATATTTCTGTATTCTAATCTCTTGTTTTGGTTTGTTTGGATTAACTTCATATTCCACCCTCCAACGAACTAAAGAAGTAGCGGTAAGAAAGATCCTGGGTTCCAGCGTTCTGCAGATCATCGTAACGTTGTTCAAGGGGATTTTTACAACAATAGTTGTTTCAGCAATTTTAGCAGGTCCACTGGCCTATTTTGTTTTTAGTCTTTGGCAAAAGAATTATGCCAACAAAGTTTCTGTAAATCCCCTGATTTTTGGTCTGGCTTTTCTGGGAGCACTTCTGGTTAGTTTCCTCACTTCCGCTTATCACACAATCAAAGTTGCCAACACTAATCCAGTAGAAGCTCTTAAATACGAGTAGATGTTATTATGTTAAAAAATTATCTAAAAATCGCTTTTCGTAATATCCTGCGGCATAAAGGATTTTCACTGACCAATATTGGGTTATCTTAAACAAATAGGGGTAGTGGAAGCGAAGCTGTCACCAGCCGCCACAAGAGAAATCACGATATCTGGTTAGAGTTAATATAAAAACGACCAATAATGGAACTCAATTTTACACATTAACTTTGGACCAGTTTTCGGGGACAACGTCAATGATCATCTGATGCCGCTAATCGTGGAAGAAGTGAAAGAATATGCCACTATCGGTGAAATTTGTGGATGAATTTGGTATTGATTATGATAAGATGTATTTGTCGTGATTGTGCAACCCCTTCAGGATTGAATGGATTTTGGGGTATCGTGAACCATAGGTTAAAACCTATGGCTATAATAGTTCAGCCCTTTCAAGGCAGAGGGAAATAAATATGTGGGCAGATTTTAATTTTCCAACCCAGCTGGGCAAGTTCAACTTAAATTAGTGTTGATTTGTGAATTATTGATTTTGCTTGACTGGGGTGGATAATAAAATAATCTCCACCGGATATGGAAATAGAAAAAAATATTGAATTTGAGCGACCGGCAATATATGTGGTGGCTACGCCGATAGGTAATCCCGATGATATTACGCTGCGAGCTTTAAATGTTCTCTCCAGCGCGGATCTGGTGATCTGCGAAGAACGGAAAGTGGGTTCCAGGCTGTTGAGAAGATATGGCTTTAAGCAGGAAATGCTGGAAGTGAATGAGCATAATGAAAAGACTATAGTCAACGAAATAATTCATAAAATTATCTCAGAAAATCTGGCAGTAGCCCTGATCTCAGATGCTGGTACGCCTCTTTTTGCTGATCCTGGGAATACCTTGATCCCTGTGGCATATCAGAGCGGGATCAGGATCATTCCAGTACCGGGAGCATCATCAATCATGGCTGCTTTAATGGCTGCCGGGATAACTTCTGCAAGTTTTTTATATTACGGATTTTTACCAGCTAACCGTCATAGCCGTGTGGGAGCTATTCGCAAACTTCCCAATGATCTGGATATAATTATACTTGAGGCCCCTTATAGATTGAAACCGGTGCTGGCAGATTTGAAGAAGCATTTAGGTGGTAAACGCCAGGCTGTACTTGCCTGGAAGCTTACTTATCCAGAGGAGCAGATCATTGAGAGTGATCTTGAGAATCTGGTGAAGATAGCAGAGCATCTGGGTAAAGGAGAATTTGTCCTTATTCTGAGGGCAAAGAGAAACCGATGAACGAGCAGATGGACATCTTTTCGGAAAAGCATAAACCTACCAATGTGCCTCTGGCAGAGCGCGTTCGCCCACTGTCATTAGCAGAAATCAAAGGGCAAAATAAATTACTGGAACCGGGTTCGCTATTGCGTACTATGATCGAGCAGGATAATTATTCCTCCTTCATTATGTGGGGACCTCCCGGGACGGGGAAAACAACTCTGGCTCGCCTGATCCAGAATCTAACTAAGAGCCGTTTTGTTTCATTTTCGGCAGTGCTATCCAGCATAAAAGACGTGAAAAATGTGATGAAGGAAGCAGAATATAATCTGCAGACTACCAATTGCAATACAATCCTCTTTGTGGATGAGATACATCGCTTCAATAAATCGCAGCAGGATGCTTTTTTGCATTATATCGAAAGTGGAGCAATTATTTTAATAGGAGCTACAACCGAGAATCCGTCTTTTGAAGTGATACCTGCTCTGCTCTCCCGCTGTCATGTGTTTGTGCTGGAGAAATTAAGTGATGAAGATATACTTGGCATTTTGCAGCAGGCGATCCAGCAGATACAAAAGCCGGTAAACCTTTGCGAAGATGCTCTTCCCTATCTGGCTCAGCATAGCGGAGGAGATGGTCGCAAAGCTTTGAATAACCTGGAAATGGTGGTTAATAACGCTGCTGCAGGAGAAGATCTTACAGTGAGCAGGATTGGTGAAATCCTGGCCCGGCAGATCATGTATTATGACAAAAACCGTGAGGAGCATTATAATATAATTTCTGCTTTGCATAAATCTCTGCGGGGTAGTGATGCTCAGGCTGGATTATACTGGCTGGCGCGGATGCTGGAAGCCGGGGAAGATCCGCTTTATGTAGCAAGGCGACTGGTGCGCTTCGCTTCAGAAGACGTGGGACTTGCTGACCCTCAGGCACTTATTCAGGCAATAGCGGTCAAAGAAGCAGTCCACTTTTTGGGTATGCCGGAAGCAAATACAGCCCTGGCGCAACTTGTGGTATATCTGGCGACAGCACCTAAGAGCAATGCCTTGTATGATGCCTATAAGCAGGCGAAGGATGATGCCCTTAAGAGCAGTCATCTGGGCGTGCCCATGCATATCCGCAATGCTCCCACAAAACTGATGAAAGATCTTGATTACGGCAAAAACTATCACTACGATCATCTATATGAAAATGGCTATTATTACCAGAAATACTTTCCTGATCCCATGCCGGAAAAGAAATATTATCAACCCAGCAATTTTGGCTTTGAAAAAGAAATCAGGAAAAGGCTGGACTGGTGGACAAGACTGAAAGAGAAACAATTAAAAGATAAAAAGGATAAGAATACTTAATTATGCAGGAAATTATCATATTATTCGTCGTACTTTTGATAGTACCAGCACTTTTGACAGCAGATGGTTATAAAACGCCTTCAGATAAAATACAGGAAATTTATAATATCCCGCCATTGCCTTATATGCAGTTCATTAAATATATGCCAATTGCCCTGGAAAAGGAATATTTGCGGAATGTCACTCTGGCTGATCTGGCACGGGAAGAACTGGGGCTTGCTGGTGAGAAAATTGACCCGGCCATCAATGGCGTGCATGATAAATATCCTGAGACGGTTATCAGGCTGGTGAATCTGGAAAATGGTGAAAAGCAGGAATTAGCCCTTCCGGAAGGCATCAGGATCAGGAGCACATCCCTTTCACCTGATAGAAAATTACTGGCAATAATTAGCGAAGAAGAAGATGGAATATATCTGGGTATATATGATCTGGAGCGTAATAAATATCGGGAATTAAAAGAGCTGCGCCTTAATGACGCAATGGATATTGACCTGCAATGGTATAATGATAACCGGCATCTGCTGGCAAAATCTGTACCAGAAGACAGAGGCGAACGTCCCTCTCCTCCTAAAGTTCCAGAAAAGCCTATTATTCAGGAAACTTATGGCAAAACCAGCCAGACGCGCACCTATACCAATCTTTTACAGAACAGCTTTGATGAAGTGCTTTTTGAATATTTCTTTACTTCGCAGGCAGTGATCATTGATGCTGCAAAATTGAAGTATAAAGAAATTGGTGAACCTGGAATATATAGCTGGCTAGAGCTTTCGCCTGATAATAATTATATATTCGTGTCTCAGATCAATAAACCATTTTCCCGGGAATTACCCTGGTATAGATTTCCTCGTCAATATAAGGTCTGGAATAAAAAAGGCAAAACAGTAAAGATACTGGAAGACAGACCACTTACGGATCAGATACCTATTGGTGGAGTTTATGCCGGTAAGCGCAGTTTTGAATGGCAGCCGCAAATGCCTGCCAGCCTCGTCTGGGTGGAAGCTCTGGATGATGGTAACCCAAAAATTGAAGTCGATCACCGTGATAAATTAATGATTTTAGAGGATATAGAAACAGGCGAAGCCTGTGAATTTATGAGATTGCAGCAACGCTTTCGGTATATCCAGTGGTCAGAAAAACCCGGCTGGTTCATTGTTTATGAATATGATCGTGATAAATTGTGGCAAAGAGGCTGGCTCACTGATCTGGATGGTACTGAACCTGTAATCATTGATGACCGCAGTATTCAGGATCAATATAATTTTCCCGGCAGCCTGCTGACCCGCAGAAATGAATATAATCAAGAGCTTTTTATCCATCAGGATAATCACGTGTATTATCTGAATAATAAAGGTGCCAGCCCGGAAGGTCGCTATCCTTATCTGGCAAGAGTTAATCTGCTGACTAAAGAAAAGCAGATTATTTTCCGCAGCAGAGATGGCTGGCTGGAAACTCCGGTTTGCTTTATAGATGATAACTTCAAGCAATTAGTTGTCAGTGCTCAAAACCAGGATAATCCCCGAAATTATTATGTGTATAACACGGAATCAAAAGAAATCCGCTGGTTGACTGATTATCAAAATCCCTATCCAGAATGGGCAAATATTCCTAAAGAAATCATTTATTATGAGCGTGCAGATAGCGTGATGCTGTCCGGTACATTGTATCTGCCACCAGACTGGGATGGAATTACGCCTCTTCCCCTGGTGGTCAATGCCTATCCAGAGGAATATACTGATCTATCTACTGCCGGTCAATCAAGTAAATCAGCAGACACTTTCACCTATTTTTCAGGTGCCAGTATCAGATATTTTGCTTTAGCTGGCTATGCTGTGATAGCTGATGCTTCGATTCCCATTATCGGAGATCCCGAGACCGTTAATGAAACTTTTATCAGCCAAACCTGTCTTTCTGTGAAGGCAGCGATCGATCATCTGGCAGAAAGAGGGATAATAGATCCTCAGAAAGTGGGCATTACCGGGCACAGTTATGGTGCTTTTATGGTGGCAAATGTGCTGGCTCACAGTGATATTTGCGTGGCAGGAATAGCCAAAAGCGGTGCTTATAACAGAACCCTGACCCCGTTTGGTTTTCAAAGCGAAAGACGTACTTTCTGGGAAGCCAAAGAATTTTATTACCAGGTTTCGCCCTTTATGAACGCAGATAAAATCAATGAACCACTCCTTTTGATCCATGGTGAAGAAGATGATAACAGCGGAACATATCCCATTCAGTCCAAAAGATTATATGATGCTATCAAGGGTAATGGCGGAATATCGCGACTGGTAATGCTGCCTCTGGAAAAACACGGATACAGTGCCAGAGAAAGCAACCTGCACGTTATCGCAGAAATGATCGAATGGTTTGACAGATTCCTCAAAAATGCTGAACCAGCAGGAGATTGATCTGGATGATCAATTTAGAAAAACTGGAAGACTCCTTTTCTCAGATCGGCACCAGCAGGATACCGGTTTTTATCGACATATATCTGGCTTCCACAAAATCTTTTATTCACGACTTTGAGAAGTTTTATAAAAAGAGGCAAACAGATTATCTATATGACCTTGTGCATAAAGTGAGAGGGAGTACAGTAAATTTTTACGATACCGAACTGGATAATATCCTCATTAACCTGGAAAATAATTTATTGCAAAGTCCACTACTAATAACTGATGAGGACGTGTCACTACTCAAAACCAAGTTTAACCAATTTAGTCAGGAACTGGCAAGCCTGAAATCAAAGTACCGTAAATAAATATAATAGCCCCGGTTTGAGTGAAGCGAATACCAGGGGCTATTAAAGTGTATCTCTTAATTTAGTTCATTCTCTTACTTAAGCAATAAACATTTATTCATTCTCTCAATCTCACCATTAACTGCTATTTGATAAAAATATACTCCCGAACTCACTTTCCTGCCACGATCATCTTCACCTGACCAGACCACAGAATGCTTACCTTTTGACATTTCATTAGCTATTAATGACTTAACTTTCTGACCTTTGATGTTATAAATATTTAATACGACTTCACTATCAAAAGGCAATTCAAAACTGATTGTAGTAACCGGATTAAAAGGGTTAGGGTGATTATTAATTTTCAATTTTACATTTTCAATTTTAAATTCATCGCAGATGACCTGCGGTTCTTCTACAAAATTACCTGTTCCATCATTAAAAAGTATGTGAACCGAACCCGTATCAGGTGGTGGATTATAAAAATCAGTATTTAATGTAATTATATCATTCCAGCCATTACCATCTAGATCGGCTACATAAGATTTGTGTGAACAAATACCGGTATAGTAATTAACTGGATCCTGAAAGGTGCCATCTTGATTATTGAATAAGATATAAGTGTGGAATAATTCATAATCAGAATTTGGATATGAATAAGAAACATTATATACTACATCAGGAAATTCATCATTATTAAGATCAGCGACAAAGATACAGTTCATGGCTTCATCTATCCACTTTGAATAATTTAAATAGAAATTGCCATTTCCATCACTTGCGTAAACCTGTAATCTTTTTTGAGTGCCTGGTATTCCCCAATCTACCCCTAAAATTTCATTATTTCCATTATTATCAATATCTGATATTTTGATATCACATATAAATGAAGATACACTATCAACTTCAAACGGAACAAAAATTGAGGGATAATTATAAAATACAATCAGATCAGATCCACATATTACTATATCTTCTCGATCATCTTCATTCAAATCACCACAAGCAAGACCACCAGGAGGATTTTCCAGATTATAATATATCGGATCAGAAAATTCTCCTTCGCCATTATTATCCAATACTCCCCATAGAAACCCAGTATTTGAAATAAACGAAATGTTTGCTATATTTTGAGTATGAAATATCTCATATTGAGATAAAGTAACTAGATCATAATAACAATAGACTGTATTATACCAATTATAAAGGTTATAATCGAAGATAATGTTAAAATAAGGAAGACCGATATTTTCATCATAATCCAATGTAATAATATCCGGAAAACCATTATTATTTATTTGATCTAACTGTAATGATATCTCATAATGATAAGTTGAGATTGTATCAAGTAAAACAAAATCACCATTACCATTATTATCTAATATTGATATCATTCCCCAATGATTCCCATGATAATGTTCATGTCCGAGTATTATATCTAAATCTCCATCCTGGTTTATATCTGCTACATCAACAGATGCCGGTTTATTGGGCACTAAATACTCAGAACAGGATAATTCAGAAAATAGAAATACAAATATTACAACTATAGAGCTGCTAATTGAATATACAATTTTCTTATTATTCATACTTATCCCCAATTTGAATATGCATCCATTCTATTAATTCATGATATCCTAAATATTATTTTAACGCAATTCCTGTCAAATATTTTTAATAAAAACTTACTGTCTTAGAGATACTATACGTGGCATAACCTCTAAAATTAGTCAAAAAGCTCAATTGTATTTAAGGCATATTTTTAGCGGAAATGTCAATTTCACTTATTGGTGCAAATGATGATATTATTTGCACATAATAAGCCTGATTTTGTCTTTTACCTTTATTTATCAATAACTTAGGTTGAACAGTCTTCATTTCAATAAAATCATTTTTTGCGATGCCAATACATTTCCAGCATCAATTAATCTATACAAATAAATTCCAGATGATACCTGATTATGATTATTATCAGTTCCATCCCATACCACTAAATAAATTTCATCCCGATATATATCGGGATGAATTTTGAATGATTTTACTCGTTGTCCTTTGATGTTGTAGATATTTAACTCTGTGTTCTCTGTGACCTCTGTGGTTAATAGTCTTACATTCAAAATTCAAAACTCAAAATTCAGAATTAATAACCTGTTGCTATTTACAACTTTTTTCTTTACATATTTCACTCAAATATAAGTTTCACAACAAATATTCACAAAAAATCAGGAGAGTTTATGAAAGTATCTGAAAAGATTGAGCAGTTACAGCAGAAAGAAGCTCATATCAAAGCTATGGGTGGCGCAGCTCGGATCAAGAAACAGCATGATAAAGGCAAATTAGATGCACGAGAACGCATAACCCTGCTTTTTGATGAAGGTTCTTTTCGCGAAATCGATATGTTCGTAAAACATCGCTCCACCAATTTCAATATGGCAGAAGTGGATGTACCCTCAGATGGAGTAGTAGTAGGTCATGGTCTCGTTAATGGACGCCCCGTATTCGCCTTTTCACAGGATTTCACTTCCCGCGGAGGATCACTGGGAGAGATGCATGCCGCCAAAATATGCAAAGTAATGGATCTGGCAGCCAAAGCCGGTGTACCCGTAGTGGGATTCAATGATTCCGGTGGAGCGCGCGTGGAAGAAGGTGTTCAAGCCCTTAAGGGTTATGGCGAGATATTCTTCCGTAATTCCCGCAGTTCTGGCGTGATACCCCAGATATCAGCGGTCATGGGACCCTGTGCCGGAGGTGCTGTATATTCACCAGCCATGACAGATTTTATCTTCATGGTAAAAAAATCCAGCTACATGTTCATCACCGGACCTCAGGTGATCGAGACAGTTACAGGAGAAAAGACAACCTTTGAAGAACTGGGTGGAGCGATGGCTCATAATTCCAAATCAGGAGTTGCACATTTTGCCTGCAATTCAGACGAAGATGCCATCGAACAGATCAAGATATTACTCAGCTATCTACCTTCAAATAATCTGGAAGACCCGCCACATGTACTCATGGGCGATGACCCCACCAGATTGTGCCCTGATCTGGATACCATTATCCCCGAAAATGCTCAACAGCCTTATGATATGAAGGATATAATAAAATCAATAGTTGATGCCGGGGAATTCTTTGAACCGCATGAATATTATGCTGAAAACGCTATCATCGGTTTTGCACGTCTTAATGGCCGAAGCGTGGGTATCATCGGTAATCAGCCCATGTTCCTTGCAGGTTGTCTTGATATTGATGCTTCAGATAAGATCTCCCGCTTCATTCGTTTCTGCGATGCCTTCAATATCCCCATAATCACCTTTGTTGACGTGCCGGGCTACCTGCCAGGCTCGAATCAGGAATGGGGTGGAATTATCCGTCATGGTGCCAAGCTGCTCTGGAGTTACAGCGAAGCTACAGTTCCCAAACTTACTGTTGTAACCCGTAAAAATTATGGCGGCAGCTATATTGCCATGTGTTCCAATCATCTGGGGGCAGACATGGTGTTTGCCTGGCCCTCAGCCGAGATCGCAGTTATGGGTGCACAGGGAGCCGTGAATATCATCAGCAGTTACCGTCAGGAGATCAAATCTTCAGAAGATCCACAGGCAAAGCGTCAGGAAAAGATCGTTGAATATGAAGCAGCTTTCAGCAATCCTTATCTAGCAGCAGAGCGTGGATATATAGATGCCGTGATCAAACCAGCCGATACGCGGATTCGCCTCATAGATGCCCTGGAGATCATGAGCACTAAACGAGAATCCTTACCTCCCAAAAAACACGGTAACATCCCTGTTTAGAGGCAGATATGACTGATAAAAGAAAAAAAAAATTAAAAGCTGCTATTGCAGCAGTGACATATTACCTGCAGGAAGAATCAAACCTGCAGACAAATAAAACCAATTACTGGTTACGCAGTGGACGTGAGATGACGATGACTAATCGCTATCTTGTGCAGATGCGTAATTTCAAACGATAATTATTGGAGGAAGTTTAATGCAATACGATAAACATGGCGTTCTGAAAATGACTGAAATGCGCTACGAAACTGACCGCCCTCAGGCAGAAAACCCGATAAAGATTCAAGACCTTACCTTCCGCGATGGACACCAATCGATATTTGCCACTCGCGGCAGAACAGAAGATATGCTGCCGGTGGCAGAGAGAATGGATGAAATTGGCTTTTATTCCATGGAAGTATGGGGTGGTGCCACCTTTGATACCATGCACCGCTTTTTAGCTGAAGATCCCTGGGAAAGGATCAGAACCCTTAAGAAATATATTAAGAAAACCCCCTTCTCAATGCTTCTGCGCGGTCAAAACCTGGTGGGTTACCGCAATTATGCTGATGACGTGGTGGATAATTTTGTCCAGCGAGCATCAGATAACGGGATTGATATTTTCCGGGTATTTGATGCTTTGAATGATTTCAGGAATTTTGAAGCTGCTGCCAAAGTGATCAAGCGCAATGATAAACACTTTCAAGGTACTATCTGCTATTCTCTCACAGAAATGAGAATGGGCGGAGAAACCTATAATATTGATTATTATCTGAATAAGGCAAAAGAACTGGAAGAGATAGGCGTAAACTCAATCTGCATCAAGGATATGGCAGGTCTGGTTTCCCCTTATGATGCCTATAACCTGGTGAAAGCACTTAAAGCCCAGACTGATATCCCCATCCACCTGCACACTCATTTCACTTCCGGTATGGGCGATCTGACACTGCTAAAAGCTATTGAAGCTGGTGTGGATGTCATCGATACCTGCATGTCACCATATGCCTATCGCACCTCGCATCCTGCAGTGGAACCTCTGGTGATCACTCTGCTGGGTACTAACCGCGATACCGGTATGGATATTAAAAAACTCGCTGCTATCAGCAAAGATATGGAAAAAACCATCCCGAAATACAAGCACTTTGCCAATAACACTAAATTCTCCATTATTGACACCAATGTGATCCTGCATCAGACACCAGGAGGTATGCTGAGTAATCTGGTGAACCAGCTTCGTCAAATGGATGAGCTTGATAAACTGGATGCCGTATTTGAAGAACTGCCCAAAGTCCGCCGTGATTTAGGACAGGTTCCCTTAGTGACACCTACCAGTCAGATAGTTGGCATCCAGACCGTCAATAATGTACTCTACGATAAAGAAGAACAATACACCCAGATCACGCAGCAGGTGAAAGACCTCTGTTTTGGTCTTTATGGCAAAACCACCCTCCCCATTGATCCCGAAGTGCAGAAAAAAGCTCTTAAGGATTATCCTCGCGGAGAAACTCCAATTTCCTGCCGTCCCGGTGATGAACTGGAACCGGAAATGCCTCAGGTGAAAGCATCAGTAAAAGACCTGGCAAAAAACCTTGATGATGAATTAATAGTTGCTTTATATCCGGTAACTGGCAAGCGTTTCCTGAAATGGAAATATGGACTTGTAGAAATTCCTCCGGAAGCAAAAGCCATAACTCTGGAAGATGTGAAAAAAGAGCAGGACATGATCGAAAAAGCTAAATCTGGAAAACTCACTGATGGTGGCAAAGCACCTGAAGACGTAGCTACCAGACCTTTTGATGTCTATGTAGATGGAGAATTGTTCCACGTGGAAGTTGCTGATCCGATGAATAAATCAGGCATCAAAACTCCCAGACAAACGACTCCAAAACAGAAAGACGCAGATTCAGATGGTGCTAAAACTCTCACTGCCCCCATCCCCGGCATGATCAATGAAATTAAGGTGAAAGTGGGAGATACCGTCAAAGAAGGCGATGCCGTGGTAGTTCTGGAAGCAATGAAGATGTTCAACAATCTGGAAGTAAACTTTGCCGGAACAGTAAAAGAAATCAAAGTCGATGTCGGTGATTCAGTCGGCAAAGGTGATGTACTCATCAGCTTTGAATAAATTAATTACAGAATCCACGGTTGATAAATCAACCGTGGATATTTTCAAGTCGAGACACATATCTTACAACGTAGCTTAATCGTCCCCGATTAAGTTCAAGCAACTATCTAATAAGTTTGCAGTAAAGCAATTACTCCCGGGAAAAGATATTTTCTTCAAGGAAAGCCCCCCCCTATTACAACCCCTGAGGGTTGTAATAGCATAAATCAACCCCCAGAGGTTGTATTTTATTAGTTTTCTATTGACATTGATACTCCTTTCTATATGTATTGACGACAGATATTAGAAATAAGGAAAATTTTATGAAATACGCTGTATTAACAGGTGACATAATAAAATCACACAAATTAAGTGTAAAATTAAGCAAGGTTCAGGAATTGCTAAAATCTATTCCAGAACAGTTCAATAAAAAATATGGTAAAAGCATTGAATCTAACCTGGATATTTTTCGGGGAGATAGCTGGCAACTCATCTTATATCAAGAAAATTTAGCTATTCGATTAGCTTTATTTATTAAGGCATATTTACTATCAGAGCAAAATGTTAGAACTCGTATTTCGATAGGGATAGGAACTGTAGATAAAATCGAAAAGAATAATGTAAGTGAATCATTTGGGAAGGCATTTGAATTGTCAGGAAAGGGTCTCGATAATTTGGATAATCAGCAGGAATTGTATTTGGCTACAGAGGATATTCATATGAAAGTAGAGATAAAATTTCTTGATTGTATTTTTAAAAAAATTACTTTGAGGCAGGCATCAGCAGTTAGATACGCTCTGCTTGGTTGTAATCAAAATGAGATAGCAGAGAAATTAGAACGTAAAATGTCTAATAAAAATATAACTCAACAAGCAGTAGCAAAACTATTAAAAAACAGTTGCTGGAAAGCTATTAGTGACTATTTAGAATCTTATGAACAAGGTAAAATTTAGGAACTTACCAATAATATTCCTGGAGGAATAATGATTCAACTGTATGGTTCGTTAATATTTTGTCATTTATTGGCAGATTTTGTACTACCTGTTAAGAAACTATCCCAAAAAGGGTTAACAGCCTTAGCATACAGCGCAATTCATGTTTCGTTAGTGATTCTCATTTTATTATTGAGTGGAGATTATGATAATTATGGGATATTCAAACCTGTTTTCCTGGGAGTAATTTTCATAGAATACTTGATTATTGGTCTAATCAGGAATACATTAGCTAAGAAATCTAAAGATCATATAGTTTTCATAATTGAGCAAGCATATCATTTTATGATTTTATTAACGATAGCTTATTTCTGGGATAATAATTCTTACTTTTATTGGGATAATGATTTCTTTTATTCTATTATTGCCTGTGCCACGGGGATAATGGGTATAACCCTATTTTCTGGTAAACTGATGAAACTGGTAACTGATGACTTTATAAATCAAAATGTTAGCCTGAAAGAAGATATTGAATCTGGTCTTATAGAAGGTGGCAAGTATATTGGTATTTTAGAAAGAATTCTCATATTTATCTTTATCCTGATAGATCAACCCTTAGCTGTTGGCTTTTTAATAGCAGCTAAATCTTTATTGCGTATTGAATCTGATCCTAAGCACCATAGAAGAATGGAATACATTCTCGTAGGTACTTTATTCAGTTTCTTACTTGCTCTTCTTTTCTCGTTATTCACCAAAGAACTTTTATCTGGATTTTAGACACCATCACAAACGACAATAAAACTTAGAACAAGTAGTAATTATTTTGCCCAGCCAGAGATCTGAAACCTGAAATACTATCAGGAACCACAAAAATAAAAAACATCTCACAATAAAAACCCTCCCCTGACTCTCACTCCTAAATATCATACGCTTTAAATATATCCCCTATAACCCGTACTTAAGGTAGAACAACAAAGCACGTAGTGACATTTTAATGTGAGTACGTGCTTTGTTGTTCCGGGTTATAAGCACTTTGTGGGTTAAGTTATTGGGAGATATAGGATTTATGGGTCTTATGGGACGTATAGGGCTTATATGTGGGATTTTGGGGGAATGGGGAAATATTTTAGTTTAGAATCTGGTGATTTTTGTGATAAATGATGTGTAAAAAATTGAAAATACGTAACTGATGAGGAAGGAAAATAATATCGTGAGCAGATTAACTGGTAAATTTGCTGAGCGCGAAATATTGATGATGAGAGTATTGATCAGGATGTGGATGAGGAAGAAAGAATATGAAATTCGGGAAGTGTAGAGAATAAATTTATTTAGGGGAATGATCCTGAGCTGGAAAATAAATACGGCAATTGCCAGGTAACCGATGAGGGCGGGAATATCATTGAATACCTTGCCGATGCTGCCAGCTTTAAGGGCAAGAAATGCGTAAACCGGCAGACAGATCGCAGCAAGGAGCAGAAAATGCCAGTTTTTGATCTTATGCTGCAATTTATCGATAGATACAAGATGGGCAATCACCATACCGAGCATGAATTCCCAGGCATATTGGAGAAAGAAACTATTCCAGGCACGAAGTTCAGATTTTCCGAGAAGTGTTACAATTATCGCCCAGATGATGCCAATGGCGATACCTGTGGATATAAAAACGAGATCAGAAGCACGTTTTTTGAACCAGGCCAGCAGATGGAAAATCAGATAAAGCTGGATTATAGTGGAAATAAACCAGAAATGTCCACCATAGGAGCCAGTGATCGCGCTATCAAACATTTTGTAGAGAAATACATGTCCAGCCAGGGCGTACCAGGAAGATTTAAATATGGGAATGAACTGCGTAATCAGAGCTGATAGCAGCACAATTATAATATAGGGAATATATACTCTGGCAAACCTTTTCTTGAGTAAAACACCATAATTAAGCGGTTTGCGGAGAAATGAGAGATATAAACCAAACCCGGAAACAAACAGGAAGGCATGCACCCCTGTTCCGCCAAACTGGATGGCTTTTTCGATAACTCCGGAATAATGCAGACTATTCAACAGATGATAGAGTACAATGGTGATAATGGCATAACCTTTAAGAAAATCTACCAGTTCGAATTTTTTCATGGTGTTTTAGCAGTAATATTTCTTTGGATTTTACGCTTGATCCTGTCAGTCCAGAATTCAGAAATCACCGTGGCAGCCAGCAGTATAAAGGCAAAATCCGTGATCAGCCGATAACGTACAGACACAGCAATAAGTCCATTCAGCAGGCAATTGAGCAGGGTGAGACATAAAAGAGCAATAATGAATCCATCTTTGCGATTTTTGATAAAGCCGATGATACCCAGGATCAGAAAGAGAATATAGGGTATGGCAGAAATGAGTTTGAACTGGGGACGGGCAAAACCACTGGTAGTAGTAGTTCGGGGGAAAGGATTCCAGAGATCAAGCTGTTTGAAGAAGGCAAGTTTGAGAGCTTTAAAGGGGTGAGTTTTAATGAATCTGAGTGCTTCTTCCTGGGCTATGTTTTGTATTTCTTCCTTATTGGCAGCAGAATCAAGACGTTTCTGGATTGCTGGTGGCAGCGGGTAATCGAGTTTCACTCCAATAGTGGCATTTTGATTATAACTCATCAGCAGGTTATAACCTCCAGCGGAGGAGAATACGGGTTTCCCGTGGACTGAATTATTTCTCATCATCCAGCCGAATACTGCCAGAACAGGGATTATGCAGATAAGCACACCGATCATCAGGAACTTTTTAAATTTCCAGCCGGACTTGAGCGAAACATAGAAAACAAATACGGGGATTGTGAAGATGGCAGTGGGTCTGATCATAACTGCAAGGGCAATAATGACACCGGAAATGAGCAAATAATACCATTTAGGATCAGCACCACTTTTTAGCATCATCCAGGCAATGACAGGTATCAGGTATAATAATATCGCCTCAGGATAGAGTGTGAGAGGCACATAGATGTAGAAGGGGTAGATCAAAGCAAGAGCAGCCATAATAAGCCCGGTCTGCTCATTCCTCCAATCCTTGCCTATACGGTAGAGAAAATAAATAAATACGGGAAACAGCAGAATATGAAAGATCCTGATACTGATCACGCGTGGACCTACGATCTTTATCATGCCAGCCAGCAGATAGGGATAACCCGGAGAAAAATAGAGATTCCTTTCATTATCAATTGTGCTGAAAGATTCTCCCTGGGCAAGCTCCCGTCCAATTCTAACGTAGTCCTGAGGATCAAACCACTTCACTTCATCAGGAGCCATGCCAATAAAGAGCAGAGCAAGCTGCAGGAGAATCCCGGCAAGCATGATCAAGATCAGTATTATTGAGCCATTATTTTTCATTTTCCCTCCCATAAAGAAAAAACCCGACAACAGATATTAATCTGTTGCCGGGCTATACTATCTAAATAAGAGTGATCAAGTCAATTACTTGAGCATGATCATCTTACTTGTTACAGTCTGATTTTCTGTTTCCAGTTTGTAGAAATAAATACCGCTGGTAACAGGATTACTGTTATCATCAGTACCATTCCAGGTCACAAAGTTTTCTCCGGCAGTCATGAAGCCATCAACTAATGTATTAACCAACTGACCCTTAACATTGTAAACCTTAAGGCTTGCATATCCGTCTGAAGGGATATTCATAGCGATAGTGGTTTCAGGATTGAAGGGATTAGGATAATTGCTTACAGCAGCAGTTGCTGGAGCAATTTCTTCTGATGTTTCACCAGTAGTGGGAACAACGATCGCGCGGATCATAATATTACCATCGCCAACAGCTTCCCAGTCAATGCCAGGAGGAGTACCGGTAGTAATCCAGCTCTGACCCATGTTATCAGTATCCAGTCCGAGAGAGGCAAGGTTAGCCATCTCGAACACAGCTACATAGAAGCTGCCTGAACTGAATGAAAGAGAATCTGGAACCACTATAGTATTCCAACCTTCATGCAGGTTAGCCGGAGTAATACTGAACTGAGCAAGATAATCAGCACCAGGCATTCCACCTTCATCAGGGAATACGCGGAATACAAACTGACCTGTATTCATTGTTTCGATATATACTTTGATATGAGTAAGTAATCTTGAGCTTGGATATACGGGAGTGAATTTCACAGCCATATACTGAGCAATACCTACATTAAGACCTTCTTCTGCAGTGCCATCATCATAAGCGATTTCTACAGCATCTTCATCAAAGATATAAGCCGCTGCTTCATTACTTGCAGCACCATCAAGACCATCATAAAGAGCAGTAACTACATAATAGTTCCATGCTCCAGCTTCAGGACTTTCATCAAGATAAGTAGGAGTATCAGAAGGATCTACAGTACCGACATTAATATAATCTCCACCACTTTCCAGTGAATGCCATACAGTGTACCCGGTTACTTCACGCTCACGCGTAACTCCGGCAAATACAGGTAATTTACGACCGTCAGCTTCCACGAAAGCGTGGATATTCCAGTTGGCATCACTGCCACCTGCGGCTAAGGAGAGCCAGGATCCTGGAGTAGAAGCATACCAATCTCCTTTACCGACAACTGCTGGTCCGGCATCTACACCAGCAGGATAAACTCCTACAGCATGTTGTGCAGAATATCCAATCCAGTATTTCAAACCGCTTTCTACTTCCACGGGATTATTAAGAGTTATTGTGTTCCAACTATTACCAGTAGGAGTATAAGCCTGGTTCATAAGTTGATTTGCACCATTATTGCCCTCCCAGATGTAAACGTTCATCGAGGTGGGAAGATCATAAATATAGACTTCCATTTCAGTTAGGAAACCACCAATATAAGGCAACATGTCATTCTGATCAAAACAGGCAGCAACATAAAGATTCCCTCCATCTGTAAAACCAATTGCATCGCTATTTACACCGTCATCCCATTGCAGCCAGCCTTCTTCGCCACCAACAGTGACGGGATCCCAAGTCAGGAGAACTTGATCATCAACCGTAACTTCTGCCATCAGATTTTCTGGAGCTGGACCCAGATAAATTTCTTGAGTTACAGAGAAGTTATCAATTCTGAGACCACCGGGAACTACTTCATCAGTAATATTTGAATGCATTCCAAAACGGAACTGGACGTCGCGTCCAGCCAGCATTGAGATGTCAGCATATTCCACACCCCAACCTTCAGTAAAGAGGGTCCAGGTATCAACAGCACCAGTAAATACGTAGTTAGTTCCTCCTGGATCACCCAGAGGATTAGAAATTGAGTTCCATCCAGTCCATGCGCCACCATCGGGCATTGAACGAACTTCTACATGGATATAATCACAATCTGGGAAAGTACCTGCATCAAGCAGAGTTTCGCAATAAATATCCCAGGTGAAAATACCATCTGCTGGCAGATTAAATGATGGAGAAACAACAAAATTGCTCATACCAGGCAGGTAAGTGCCAGTTCCTTCATCAAAGCATCCAACCGCATTTATTGGGCTGGGAGCCATAGCATCTTCATACACGTGCCAGAGATTTCCCACAACAGCTCCACCATATCCGGGAACCATTTGAGCATCACCAGCGGCACCATCACCATCAGAAACAAATTGTCCGGCATCGGTATCAATTTCAATGTCATCAAGTTTAAATCCGAACATATCAGGATCATCACCAGTGCTATATGCAGGATCAGAAGCAAAAGCAAAACGCAGTTTTACACTGTCACCAGCATAAGCTGAAAGATCAAAATTTGCTTCAGTCCAGGCAACCCATTCAGTAGAACTTCCCCATCCAGGGATACCTACACCTTCATTAAATTCATAACCGAAAGAATAGAAACTTGAACCATTATAGGCAGGAGTTCCTTCGATAGGAGTCCAGGTGCTGCCACCGTCAGTAGAAATACGGACATTGGCACCATCCCAGGCATTGTATGGTGGGTCTCCACCAACATCTTCGCAGCTCAGAGCGAACATAAAGTTCAATTCCGGGCTATCTGCAGCCAGTGTGAGAGTGGGAGTATCCAGAATCAGATAACGGTGATCTGTATAACCACCAAGTTCTTCGTCACCCATCCACCATGAATCGCCGTCATAGGCACCTACGTCGCTGATATGCCATGCTTCATTCCAGTCTGTGGGAGCGGTTTCGTCGTAATATTCCCAGTCTCCAATTCCACCTTCAAAATCTTCTTCAGTAATCGTGATAAAGTCACGAGCATGAGAATTTTGACGGCTGAAAAGAGTAGGGTTAACATCTTTAACTCTTACCGCATTGTTAGCGAACAGAACGGAAGCCAAAGCGACAACCAATAAAACAGTGAGTAATTTTTTCATTACTATCCTCCTTAGAAATATAATCTCATTTATCTTGGAGACATTTGTTATTGTTTATATCTAAACCCTAAATTTTTGTCAAATATTTTTCTTAATATTTGATAAAAGGTTGTTGAAAGGTTAATTTTCCTCTCAGGCGATATGTAGTGTTCTTTCATCTTAAGTTATTGATATGATTAATCTTCTGCCATTAATTTTACAAGATCAATGACTCTTTGGGAATATCCCCATTCATTGTCATACCAGCTCAATAATTTTATCATCCTGCCGTTCACCATTGTGCTTTGGGCATCAAATATTGAACTGTGCGGGTTATGGATAATATCAGTAGAAACCAGTGGTTCTTCTGAATATTCCAGGATGTTTTTGAGATAACCATGGGCAGCATCTTTCATCAGAGAATTTATCTCATCAATGGAAGTATCACGCTCCACATAAATTACCACGTCCACCAGCGAAGCATTGGGAGTGGGTACCCTAACAGCCAGACCATCTATCTTCCCCTGCAGTGATGGAATCACTTTTCCGGTTGCCACAGCAGCTCCAGTGGAAGTGGGAACAATATTTATTGCTGCAGACCGGGAACGTCTGAGGTCGCTGTGGGGAGCATCAATGAGCCTCTGGTCTCCAGTATAACTGTGAATAGTTGTCATAAAGGCACTTTCTACCTCAAAATTATCAGTGATCACTTTCATTATGGGAGCCAGACAGTTTGTAGTACATGAGGCATTGGATACGATCTCATGTTCCGGCTTCAAAGCTTCATTATTTACTCCCAATACAATAGTGGCATCCACATCATCTTTGGCAGGAGCGGAAATGATCACTTTCTTTGCTCCGGCTTCCAGGTGTTTTGCAGCCTGTGCTCTTTTACGAAATACACCAGAAGATTCAACAACATATTCTATATTCAAGTCCATCCAGGGCAAATTTGCCGGATCTTTTTCTGAAAACACCTTTATTTCATGATCATTCACAATTATCATATTTTCCATATTGGACACTTTGGCGGCTAATACTCCATGCACGGAATCATACTTGAGTAAATGAGCGAGAGTTTTGGCATCAGTGAGATCATTGATAGCTACAACATTGAATATATCCGGTTGCTCAAGCATCCCTCGATAAACCAGACGACCAATTCTCCCAAAGCCATTTATTGCTATATTAAGCATTATTTCCTCCTTAAATTACTTTAAACCAGGATTGATTTTCCAGCACTGCCAGAAATTTCAACCTGTTCCTGTACTGCTTTCGAACACCCTTCTTCTGCTTTAAAAATCCATTTACGCGGATCGAATCTCTTTTTATCAGGAATATATTCTTTTTCAGAAATACCCGCTGGTTTCACGATTGAGTCCTTTTCCTTTTCCCAATATGCCTGCACAGCAGAAGCCATTTCCATCTGATACATCGTGTCCTTATTGATTTTCACCACTCCATTGGCTATAGCGTCCTGCTGCTGACGTGCTGTGAGTCCACTGGCACCATGCAGTACAATACCTGTTTCCACATTATTGGCAATCAGCAGATCATCAATTTTTTTAATGAGATCAAGCCTTAGAACAACTTCGCTTCCTTTGGTTACTCCATGATTTGTTCCTACACTGGCAGCAAATAGGTCTACTTTGGTTTTTTGCACAAATTCCAAAGCTTCTTCGGGATTAGTGTATAACTCAGTATCACTGACGATTTCATCTTCAGAGCCTTTTATGTAACCTATTTCTCCTTCCACCAGTACACCATGCTTATGGGCAATTTTGACTACTTCAGACGAAATACGAATATTTTCTTTGAATTCTTCTTTGGAAGCATCAATCATAACACTGGAAACCAGATTGTTTTCTATGCAATATACTACGAAATCAAAATAATTAGGCGTGGCATGGTCAATATGTAATCCCACTCCGGAATGCTTATATTGCTGTGCCAAAGTTTTTATTATTGTACTTATCAACTGAGCACCGATATTCATATCCTGAGTATCACCAGCAGCAAATTTAACCGCTCCACTGCTCATCTGCAGCAGCCCATCTGATTGTTGCTGTTCATATCCCTGTAATACGCCTCTTATAGTAAAATCAAAAACCATATTTGAGGCAATAATCCCAAAACGCTGTTTTTTTGCTTTAAGAAAAACTTCTTTTAGCTGTTCTCCAGAGTAAAACACATTGTCCCCCTTTATTTATCTACAATCCAAGACTACAATATAATGGATTTTTGAACTATTCCATATTTTCTATAACGTTGCTCTTTCCATTAAGCTCATCAATCATATATTGAGCATCGTCACTCAAGTCACCCTGAGGGTATTTATCTATCAATTCCTGGAAGATAGTTATTGCCTTGTCTTTGTCCTTGATCTCTTCAGAATAAAGGAAACCCTTCATAAACATTGCTTTATAATCATCTGAGCCATTTTGATAATATTCACATATCTGATCATAATAGTAGATTGCATCGTTATAGCGCCTTTTTTTCTGGGCATTCTCGGCATTAGTGAAATATTCTTCTGGAGTGAGTTTTTCTATCAGATTATCTTCTAGTATCTCCAGATTAAATTTCTTTCTTAGATCAAGGTCAGCAGATTCAAAAAGCTCACGAGATCTATCTCGCCTCATCTCATTTTCGATCTGTACTTTGGCATCATCAAAAGGAGTTGCTACTGGCACTGTATCTTCCAGAATACGGAAAAATACGTAGTATCCTTGAGCACTTGTTAAAATATCGCTGAGATCTTCCGGGTCTGTTTTGCCATAATCCACATCCCACACTTCCTCACACCAGAGAGTATCATTTCCACATTTAGGAATAATATTGTTTTTATAGATATGATCTAATTCACCATTCTCAAACTCAAAAACAGAGCTCTCGAGTACAGCATTCAATGACTCGGTATCACCTTTCTTAAGCGCTTTTTTTACCGTCTTTCTGGCTTTTTTTGAAGCTTTTTCATCTTTGAAACCAAATGCCTGGATCTTACGGAAGGGTTTGGTGCTAAACTTTTCAAGGTTATTGTCATAATATTCTCTGATGGTCTGGTCAGTTACATCAATCTGATTTGTAACCAGACGATTATAAGTTTCTCTCAGCATCATGTTTCTTTTTATCATTGGCAAAGTTTCCAGCACTACAGGATTCTGGTCAAAGCCTTCTTTGAGCGCTTCGTGATAATAGAGATCCATCTTAGTCATTTCATGAATTGAGTTCAGTCTTGATTCCTTACGCAAAAATGGCTGCTTATTTCTATTCGGCAAGCCATCGTAAAGCTCTTTTAGATCAGCTATGGTCTTATCTATATCAGGATCATTACTTGTGACGTATTTCTGGTCAGCAATAGGATCAATTGTGCTTTGGTCATTAAAATCAAGTGAATCGAGAAGGTCTTCATGAATGACAATATCATATTTCTGCCACAGATCAGCATCATATTTTTCAAAAAATTCTTTTTCTACCTGAGGACGATATTTGTTTTCCACCATCGTTTTGGATTCATCAAATGTAACTCCCGGGTACTCATCAAGATGTTCCAGAAAATATTCATAAAGCTCTTCATCAGTAATTTTGATCTCATCATTTTTAAGATATTTCTGATATTCTGTATAATAGGTTGATTTTATCTGGTTGGTTATTTTTTTCTGAATATCTGGATCATTTTCCAAACCCAAAGTAAGTGCTTCCTGATAAAACATTTCCTCTGTACATAACTCATTTAAAAATTTAACCTTACCTTCATAGGACTGATATCTGCCCTGATACATTACAGGAATCATACTTAGTCGCTGATTAAATTCTTCCATTGTGATCTGACCTTCTGAATACTTCGCCAAAACTGTCTCAGGTGCAATTTCAGCTGAAATTGCGGTAACTACAATTAATACTGCCAATATGATCAGTAATCTAATTTTCATGCTCTTTTCTCCTTATTTAAGTTACATTACTAAAGCAATACAGCAGAAAAAATAATTGACTTATTCAGTCAAGTAAATAAATAGACAAATCAGGAAGATAATGGAGGTTGTTATCTATATGGAAAGCGTGTTTCGATCGGATTTTACCCTGGCACAATATTTGGCAGTAGATAAGAAGTCCTTTCTAAAAGAAATGGCAGATTTCCTGGCTATGAAAAAAGTAGTTAGTTCTGCTGATGACTTTTTCAAGGTTATTTGGGCACGCGAAAATGTAATGTCAACCGGAATAGGCAGGGCAGTTGCCCTACCACACGGCTGCAATGAAACAGTACTGGATTTTGTGGTTACTGTCTGTCAATTAGCTGAACCCCTTCCCTATGATTCTATCGATCAAAAACCCGTCTCGCTGGTTTTTCTCCTTGCTGTTCCTCCCTCCAGACAATCAAATTACATGAAGCTGCTGGCTGCAATTTCAAACTTTATCAGGACTCCTGGTAATCTTGACCAATTACTAAATGCAAAAACTAAAGAAGAAATTTTTAACCAAATCAGTAAGATCAAAGTAGAATTTTAAGAGGAACAGATGAAAAAAATATTTATTATTATACTCCTAACTGGCATTATTGCAGTTAGTTATGCTGCCGATGAAAACGCAGGGACCACGGGATTTACTTTCTCCCGATTATCATTCTCACCCAGAGCTTCTGCCATGGGCTCAGCATATGCCGGAATCGCCAATGATGCCGAAGCAGTGTTTTTTAATCCCGGAGGATTGTATCAATTGCAGGATTCCCAACTTAATGCTGTCTATATGAGTTACCTGGATGGAATTAATTGTGGCTCACTAATTTTTGCCAAGCCAATTGATGATCGTTCTGCTTATGCCATATATTCCAGGTTTTTGTCAACTTCTGAAACCAAAACCCTTAGTGATGATCAGGGTAATTATCTGGGAACCGACGGAACATTTGGATTTTTAGACCTGGAAGCCGGGGGGGCATTATCATATCATATCACAAACAGCTTGAATCTGGGTGCCACAGCCAAAATGCTCTTTGAATCAATTGATGGCCATTCAGCCTCTATGTTTGCCGTTGATCTAGGTATTTATCATATCACAGAAAACGAGAATCTTCATATCGGTATTTCCTTACGGAATCTTGGATTTCAGCGTTGGGCTTTTACCTCATCAGAATATGAAGAAAACCTGCCTTCTCTGGTCGACCTGGGTTTTGGATTCCAGATCAATCCCAAAATTCTCCTGGCAGCAGATTTCTATAAACCATTTAAAAATGACTACTACACACGCTTTGGTCTGGAAATAGCTCCTATGGAAAATCTGAAAATTAGAGCAGGATATAAAAGTGATGCCGCTGACTGGAAAACAGGTGGCTCCGGTGAAAAACTGGCAGGATTAACTGGTGGTTTTGGGATCAACTGGGACAGATATGAATTTAGTTATGCAATTCTTTCCTATGGTGATCTGGGATTGGTAAATCAGCTGGGAATAAATTATAAATTAAAAGGAAATAAATAATGAGATGCAAAGGAATAGATAAAGCAGAAACTAAGAAACAAGGTAAAACACAATACTGCAATGAACAATTACATCCTCATCAGATCTACTGTCAAGTATGCGGTCACGCCTCGACCGCTCTGAAAACTGATCTTTCTGCCGCAAAAAACTTCTCCGAAACCTGGCAGAATCAAAAAGAAGAATACTCAAAATCACTGGGATTGGGACTTTTGATAACTTTGGCATTCATAATTCCTATAGCAATATTATCCTATGTTTTCAGAGAAAATTATTGGACTACCAACCTGATCTTACTATTTCTGGTTCCCTTTACCCTTATCCCCTTTGCTCAAAAAGATGATCTTACTGTCTCAAAATACTTAGCAAGTATCAGATTTTATCCCCAATTCTGGTTACTCACTCTAATTGCTGAATTTTATTTCTTTGTTCTCAAGGTTATCTGCACGGGTTACCTCCTCGATATTATGGTAGATCCGGTTCTTCATATTGTCCGCCTGATCATGGTGCTTTATGGTATTGCCTGCGTTATTCCTATTCCGTTCCTGATGGTTGAAAAAAAAATCGATCCCATTCGCGCAATAATCTTCAGCATCAAAGCAGGACATGAAACCAGATGGCAGCAATTCTTTATCTCTTTGCAGGTTTTACTCATTAACTTATTTGGTGCTATCTGCCTGCTGGCTGGTCTTCTGGTATCATTACCTCTTTCTTATAAATTGATCAGAAACTATTATCTAAAAATGGAGGAATATGAGCTCTTCATTTCTCCTAACCCCACTTTGGATATCTGATAATTGCAGGATCTTGTTTTTTTAAGTGAAAAAATAATTTATATTGGACAAAGAATATCATTTTCAAATTTTATTGCTAATATAAAATTTAAATGAGGGAGTTGAAGGATGGATACAAGTAAAAGATACATTAACATGTGCAGAAAAGCTGATGAAGTAAAGGCACATTGGAAACCGGAACAGGGTGATTATTTTTATGGTGTTCCTCAGGATTTTGCTGATATGGAATTTGAAAAGGGACTTTACAGGTTTTTGTTATGTGAAGATGAGTTTTACAGCATAGTTCCTGATAATTATAATATTAAAACAAAAGAATTTACCGGCTTTGGAGACGAAGATGAAGCCGTATTTTTACCCAGACAGGATGATCTGCAGAATATGATTGATTATGAATTACCGTATGACTTGATCAAAAATTTTAATACCTGGGTAGACGAATTGGATATTTCTATGAGAGAAAGATTGCAGACTCTCGAGCAGATCTGGCTTGCTTATGTAATGTTCAGAAACTATAGTAAAATCTGGAATGGAAAAGATTGGGAACATGTCAGCTTTGCCTAATTTTTTTGAAGATCTGCCTGAATTCCCCTTTCCGAAGGAAATCTCGCAAATAATATTCGATAAGCAGCAGATCAGGATTGAAAGGATTGTTTCTGCAGGGCAGGCATCCCCTCCTGGATTTTGGTATGATCAACCGCAAAACGAATGGATCTTACTTCTATCAGGCAATGCTGTTATCAAATATAGAAATCCTGACGAGATATTTCAGCTCAAGCCTGGGAGTTATCTTTATATCCCAGCTCATCAATTACATCGAGTGGATAAGACCTCTGATGCTGAAAACACTCTCTGGCTGGCATTTTTCTTCTCCTGATTTCGGGCAATTCACGGTAAAATGCCCGTTTTTGGGACTATTTTTTTCAACGCATAACAGCAAAGATATTACTTAAGTTACTGAAAATCATGGAAATATGTATTGTTAATAAAAAAATTAAACTTTGGTTTGAAAATTGCATTATTTACTTTGAATTAAATTTTGTGAGGTATATATGAACAGCCTGGTAAAAGACCCGATAAAGAGAAAGATTTTTATACTGGTAGTTCTGTTTATTATTGTTGCCTTGAGTATCATAGCCCATCTTTCGACTTAAAGTGACATATTTGATCATTATTTCATCGTAAGTTATTGTTATATAGTATGTCGTTATCTAAAATATGCCTATTTAGTGCCCAAATATCGCTATATAATAT
>Ga0075121_1000132_pt1 | contig 50477 bp, 51 predicted proteins | sample AntAceMetag02UKG_FD_69793 | JGI IMG/M metagenome (GOLD analysis project Ga0075121, IMG submission 69793) | Saline lake microbial communities from Ace Lake, Antarctica - Antarctic Ace Lake Metagenome 02UKG | ecosystem: Environmental > Aquatic > Non-marine Saline and Alkaline > Saline | place... | reverse complement strand
ATTGAAGACCCTGAATTGGCAACAAAGCGGACAAGGGCGTTATACAAGGCAAAAGGTTATTCGGAAGCTTGGATTGAAAAACGTATGCGTGGTATCGCTGTCCGTGAGGAGTTGACAGATGAATGGCAGAAAAGAGATATTCAGGAACAAAAAGACTACGCTATTTTAACCGCTGAAATATCCAAAGCGACCTTTTATATGACACCATCAGAATATAAGAGATATAAAAATCTTAAAAGAGAAAATTTGCGGGATCATATGAACGATTTAGAGCTTATCTTTTCTATGCTTGGCGAAGCCTCAACAACAGAAATTGCTCGGAATAAGAATGCTCAAGGGTTTGATGAAAATAAGGAGTCTGCCATAAAAGGCGGAGAAGTCGCAGGCAGAGCCCGTAGGGATTTAGAGAATAAAAGCGGAAAGAAAGTCGCCAGCAGTGGAAATTATCTCAAAGCTCCACAGAATAAAAAATTACTTGACAAGAATTGACACTAGCTCCCGGGTTCTGCGTGAGCTCGGGTTTTTCTTTATGTAATGGAAATAAATGGCAATCTACAAACGAGGACAATAAAAGATAGAGGGAAAATAGCAGAACAGATATGCGCCTGTAGCTCAGTAATGGATAGAGCAAGGGATTCCTAATCCCTGTGTCGGAGGTTCGAATCCTCTCAGGCGTACCAGATTTAGGTAAGTTGAAAATATAGGTTTTTTGTGATATAAGTTTCAGTGAATTTGGGGCGATTAACTCAGCGGGAGAGTGCTACTTTCACAGAGTAGAAGTCACTGGTTCAAACCCAGTATCGCCCACTGTGAAATGACCGTAGCTTTATGGGAGGTTAAATATGAAGTGTGATACGTGCGGTAAGGAGGTTCTCAAGGTAAAGAGGATTATTCTTGAGAAAGGATATGATAGGACACAAGCAAGGGCGATTTATAATTGTGAGGACTGTTATAGGAAGAAGGAAACGGACATAGAGAAGCATATACAAAATAAAGTGAAAGGTGAAAATAAATGACAGGACTAGCGAATGATATTAAGTTATTGATTCAAGTCCAGGATATGGATGTGCAAATACAGAGTTTAGATGCGGAGATAAAAAGAATACCAAAGGAAATGGATATTCATTATAGGAGTTTTAAGGCGAAGAAAGATGAGTTGGCAGCTTTAGAGTCAGAGCTTATAGAAATTCAAAAGAATAGAAAATTGAAAGAGGTTGAACTTGACAGTGGAATAGAGTCAATAAATAAATATAAGACACAGCAGTATTCTGTTAAGACAAATAAAGAATATACTTCCCTGCAACATGAAATCGGAGAGATACAGGAGAAAAATTCTGTATTAGAAGAAGAGATACTTCTATTTATGGAACAATCGGATGAAGCACACGAGAATATAGAAAAGAAGGCAGATGAGATTAAGTTGGAGAATGAAAAACTTGAACGGGAAGAGCAAGAGAATAAGAAGAAAATAAATCAGCTTGAACAGGAACTGCAAAAAAGGAAAGAAGAACGAAAGAATTTAGTTGCTGTTATAAATGATGCTCTTGTAGTTAGGTATGAAAGAATTAGAAATTTGAAAAACGGAATTGGTATTGTGAATATTAATGGCGGAACGTGTGGAGGATGTAATATGGAATTGCCTCCACAGGTAATAAATAATGCAAAGACCGTTAAGGGAATTACTGTATGTGAAAGATGTTCGCGTATACTGTATGTAAAGGAAACCGATTAGATGGAGGAGTTAACTATATATGTTGACGGAGCATCTAAAGGTAATCCAGGGAAAGCCGGAATTGGTATTGTGTTTTTTTGTGAAGATAAAAAAATAAAAGAATATTCTCAAAACATAGGAGTTACAACAAATAATGTAGCTGAGTATATGGCTGTAATTTTTGCCATGCAGGAGGCCTTGATTGTAAATGTGAGAAACATTGCTATTTTTTCAGATAGTGAACTTATTGTGAATCAGATAAATGGTATATACAAAGTCAGAGATAATAACTTATTTCGCTTATATAAACAGGTTCAGCATCTAAAAGGTGGATTTAAAAAATTCAATATTACACACATAGAACGTGCCAATAATAAAGAAGCTGATAAATTAGCAAGCAAGCAGGTCGGTTGATCGCCTCGATGTATGTCGGGGAGGAAAGTCCGGGCTCCAGAAAGCAAGATGTCCTATAACATAGGATGGAAGCAATTTCGAGGAAAGTGCAGCAGAAAGCAAACTTCCAAGTGTCTAGTTAGATACTTGGTAAAGTTGAAATGGTGTGGTAAGAGCACACCGGTCTGATGGTAATGTCAGGCGCATGGCAAACCCCATCTGGAGAAAGGCTAAGTAAGAGGGAAGAGGCTGCTCGTCTCAATTTAACCCTTGGGTGGGCCGCTAGAGACCGATAGCAATGTCGGTACAAGATAGATGATCAACTATTACAGAATCCGGCTTATAGACCTGCTTGTTTTTTTATTTATACAGTTTATGTTTTTGTATATAATTCTCAACCTTCTCGGGTAATAGGTATCTTATCGGAGCGCCGGATTTTATCCTCTCTCGAATATCAGAAGAAGAGATTGCAAGATAGGTAATTTTCATTATCTCAGTATGCTTCTTGAAAACTTGTTTTGCCTTTTCTATATCATATCCGGGACGAGTCGTTACTATGAATTTACACATTTTTAAAAGCACATCAGGAGATGCCCAGCTATTTATTTCCAGAAAAGCATCTGCGCCTATTATGAAATATATATTAGTATCCTTGTCGTATTTTTTTACGAGTGCTTTAATCGTATCTATAGTATATGAATTGCCTCCTCTTTTTATCTCAATGTCTGAAGCCTCAAACAAAGGATTATCAGCTATTGCCAATTTTATCATCTTAAGACGATGATGAGCCTCAGCAAGATTGGAGGTGTTTTTGAGTGGATTAATGGATGAGGGAACAAATATTACCTTGTCCAGTTTGAATTTATCGCAGACTTCGGAAGCGCTTACAAGATGTCCGTAATGAATCGGATTAAAAGTGCCGCCCATAATACCAATACGCATTATTTACTTCCGAGTTTGACCATTGCCGAATATAAGATATTTGTATGTTGTAAGTTCTTCCAGTCCCATAGGTCCTCTGGCATGCAGCTTGCCTGTGCTTATACCAATTTCAGCACCTAAGCCAAATTCTCCGCCGTCAGTAAATCGTGTAGACGAGTTGACATATACAGTAGCAGAATCCACTTCTTTTAAAAACTTATCTGCGGATGAACTATCTTTTGTAATTATAGCGTCGGAATGGCAGGATCCATACGTATTAATATGATTAATCGCTTCTTCTTCTGAAGAGACTATCTTGACGGAAAGTATCAAGTCAAGGTATTCGGTTGCCCAATCCTTTTTCTTTGCCGATTTTATTTTAGGAACAAGTTTTTTAGTTTTCTTGCAGCCTCTTATCTCCACATCTGCATTTCTGAATATGTCTATCATCTGAGGTAGAAAGACTTTTGCGATATCTTCATGAACAAGCAATGTTTCCATTGCATTGCATACTCCCGGACGCTGGACTTTTGCATTAAAGCATACAGCTTTTGCAATATCAATATCTGCATCTTTATCAACGTAGGTGTGGCATATTCCGTCACTATGTTTAATTACAGGGATAGTGGAGTTCTTAACAACAAATTCTATAAGCCCCTTTCCGCCGCGTGGAATTATAAGGTCAATATATTTATCCATTTTTAACATATAATTTATCATCTTACGATCAGTGCTTTTTATCATCTGTATGCTGTCAGAAGGAACTTTCGTTTTTCGCAGACTGTTTATCATTATTTGATGTAAAGCGATGTTTGAGTTTATAGATTCTTTTCCTCCGCGAAGAATAACAGCGTTACCGGCTTTCAGACACAGGCTTGCTGCATCTACAGTTACATTAGGTCGTGATTCATAGATTATACCTATAACTCCAATAGGTACGCTTACCTTTTCTATTCTTAGTTTATTTGGTCTGGTTGTCTTGCTAAGTACTCTGCCAACAGGGTCAGAGAGTTTAATTAGTTGTCTTAGAGATTCGCAAATATTTTTTATTCGCTCTGAAGTTAAAGTTAGGCGATCTATTAAAGCAGGGGACAGGTTGTTCTTTTTTGCATCTTTAATATCAATAAGATTCGCAGATAGAATTTTAGATTTATTTTTTTCAATACCTTTGGCAATAGCCAGAAGAGCTTTATCTTTTTCTTCTGTTGAAAGAGTTGCCAACACTCTTGATGCATCTTTTGCACTTTGAGCAATTTTTATCAGGTTTTTAATCATAGTAGAATTTTATCATTGTCTCAGACATAAATCCACAAAATCATTTTTGATGTTTCAGTCGCTCAAGTGCAGGTTTAAATTTTGGGTTTATCTCCAGAGCCTTTCTATATTGAACGATTGCTTTTTCCTGTTCACCTTTCTTCTCATAACAGTCGCCAAGCAAAACGCATGCGTTGGGTATATCAGGATATATTTTAAGAATTTTCTTTTGCTCTTTTATGGTCGTATCATAATCTTCCTTATCAAAATAATCTTTTCTAATATTATCAGAGATTTCTCCAAGACTACATTTCGCATAAGCAGTATATTTAGTCCTGTCTTTATCAAACTCTATCTCTTTTTTGCAATACACAGCTGCTTGTTCATAGTTTTTCATACTCATATACGCATGTCCCAGTCCATTATAAATGCCGCTTTTTTGTTTTATCTTCAATGCTTTTTGGTAATGGGAGATTGATTCTTTATACATCTTCTTTGTATTATACATAGATCCCAATGTATTATGAGACCAAGCAAAATTAGCATTGTCTTTTTTTTCTACACCATCAAGAATATCCAGTTCAATGGCTCGGTTGATAGCAGATATCGCTTCATCATACATCTTCTTTTTCTTATATATAAATCCCAACGTATTATGAGACCAAGCAAAATTAGCATTGCCTTTTTCTTCTGCACCATTAAGGATATCCAGTTCGATGGCTCGGTTGACAGCAGATATCGCTTCATCAAACATCTTCTTTTTGCAATATGAGTATCCGAGACTTCTATAGGCATAAGCATAATTAGGGTCAAGTTCAATGGCCAGATTAGTTTCTTCTATAGCCTTATCAAACATTTTCTTTTTTCTATGAACTAAGGCAAGTCTGTAGTGTGTTTTTGCTTGATTAGGGGCAATAACCAATGCTTTCTTTAATTCTACTATTGCTTCATCGTATAGGCCTAGTATTTTATAAACTCTAGCCAGTTTTCTATAGCTACTAACTTTACCTGGATTAATTTGAATTGCCTTTTTATATTCTTCCACGGACTCTTTATATCTTCCCGAATCACGATAAACGCAACCTAAGCCATCATGCCCACCCCAATTATCCGGTTCCAATTTAATTGCTTTTCTATAACAGATAAGCGCCTTCTCATATCTATGCATTTTTTTAAGATTAAATCCAATATGGGAATATTCGTCAGAATCTTCAAATCCTATTCCAACGGCTTTTCCATACTCTAAAACTGCCTCATTCCATTTATAGCTATCAAAATATATATCACCTAAAACACAATGCGCAACAGATGAATCGGGATATTTTGAAACTAATTTCTTAATCATTGTTTCTTTATCTTTAAGTTTATCAACAGAGAACGCTATTGCTAATCTTACTGATCTGTTTTTGGGATAGTCTTTTAGCATTGTAGAAAGTTTTTCAATGCTACTCTTACTATCCTCATCCTCATATATAAAGCAAATCATCATAAGGGGCAGTGCATCATCCGGGTTGCTTTTGAATATTTTTATACATTCTTCGACTGCCTTGTTCTTTCTGCCTAATGAAGTGTATAAATACACCAGAAAATATCGAGCTTTCGTATTATTGGGCGAATGTAAGATTGCTATTGTTGCCTTGGCTAATATTAGCTCAGAGTTTGTGAAACCCTTGTAAATGGTTTGTTTTTTACTCTCATCTTGAGTAGACATATCTGCTGTAAAGTCTGTTGAAATAGAAGAAAAACTATTTGTGGCGAGAAATGTTACCAGAATACATGCAAAAATTATCTTTTTAATCACGTTTACTCATAATTTCATATTTTTCTTTTATCAACTTTTGGAAGGAAAATTGTGCCGAGTTTTTCTCCATTCATTATTTTAGAAAGAGTATTCTTCTTTAGTCCATTGGCTATTATTACGGTTACGCCTGACTGTGTTCCCATTTTAGCTGCGGTTATTTTTGTCAGCATTCCTCCAGTTCCTGTTTTTGAATCTGAAGCATACGACTCTATTTCAGGATGGATTTTATCCACTTCTAATATAAGAGAGGCTTTCTTATCTTTTTTAGGATCAACAGTAAATAGTCCGTCAATATTAGAAAGCATAATTAAAAGGTCTGCGTCCAAGAGATTAGCAACAAGAGCAGAAAGAGTATCATTATCTCCAAATTTAATTTCATCGGTTGCAACAGTGTCGTTTTCATTCACAATAGGAATAACATTCTCTTTAAATAGTTCCATTATTGTGTTGCGTATATTGAGGTATCTAAGTTTGGACTTAAGGTCATCTCTTGTGAGCAGAATCTGCGCAGTATGATATCCTCTTTTTTTGAAGATTCCGTTATAAGTATGCATTAGTTCATTCTGCCCTACAGCTGCAGCTGCCTGTTTTTTTGGTATTGTCAGCGAATCTTTCTTAATACCCAAAGCTTTCATGCCTGCGCCTATAGCCCCGGAGGATACAATAATTACTTTAATATTCTGTTTTCGCAGTTCCACTATTTCTGTGGCAATATTGGATATTCTAGTTCTATTTAACCCTGTATCTGAGGTTAGAACATATGTACCTATCTTAATAACCACACATTTAGCGTTTTTTATTAACTCTCTTCTATACATAGCTTGCTCTCTTCTTTTTTTAGCAATTTATCAACGTGATAAATTAATTTTTTTATCCCTTCTCCGGTTAGTGCAGAAATAGCAAATATCTTCTTTTGATGCAGCTTTTTTTTGAAATCTTCAAAATTAGTTTGAGAAGTATTCATGTCCATTTTATTAGCAACTATTATTTGGATTTTATCACCTAAATTATATAGAGATAACTCTTTATTAATAGCATTGAATTTTGAATACGAGTTTTCATCGGACATGTCTATAAGATGCAAAAGGATTTTTGTCCTGCTTATGTGAGCTAAAAACTTATTTCCCATACCCTTTCCATTGCTTGCGCCTTCTATTAATCCCGGGATATCAGCAGCTACAAAGGATGAGTCGTGTACTTTTACAACCCCCAAAAGCGGCTCTATTGTTGTGAAGGGATAATCAGCTACTTTAGGTCTGGCATGTGATATTCGGGAAAGCAAAGTGGACTTTCCTGAATTTGGATATCCAACCAGTCCGACATCAGCGATTAGGCGCAGCTCTAATCTAATATCCTTTTCTTCTCCTTCTTTGCCTTCTTCTGAAATTCGCGGAGCGCGCCGTGTAGCTGTGGCAAATTTTGCGTTTCCTCTTCCTCCTCTCCCGCCATGCGCAACTATGATCCTGTTACCTTGATGACGTAGATCTGTTATAACTTGGTTGTTTTCTTTTATGATCGTCCCGACAGGAACTTCTAATATAACGTCAGAACTGTGTCTGCCAAACATTTTTTTGCCTTTGCCATGCTGACCGTGTTTGACATTGATGTTTCTTTTGTGAAGAAAATTGACAAGAGTTCTTTGATGGGAGACAGCTTCAATAATGATATCTCCGCCTTTCCCACCATCTCCCCCGTCAGGACCGCCTTTGGGGACATGTTTTTCCCTGCGGAAGCTCATGCATCCGTTACCACCGTTCCCGGCTTTTACATGTATAGTAACATCATCAACAAACAAATTATGCCTTTATCACCCACATTTTAACTTCTGCCGTTACTTCCGGATGAAGTTTGACCTGGATATTAAAAATACCTAGCTTTTTAATTGGCTCTTTTAGTACGATATTCTTTCTGTCAATTTCCATTCCTTCCTGCTTCAGCATATTTGCAATATCAATAGAAGTGACAGAGCCATACATTTTTTCATCTTCTCCAACTTGAACAGGAATTGTCAAAGATAAACTAGAAAGTTTTTTCGCTATTTCTTCAAATTCTACTTTTTCCTCATCTATTTTTCTTGCTTTGGATTTTTTAATCTGTTCTGCAACTTTCTCAGCGCCTGGAGTTGCCTTAAGAGCTAATCCATGAGGTATCAGATAGTTTCTGCCATAGCCATTTGCTACACTCACTACATCTCCTATGCTTCCTAATTTTTCAATGTCTTGTTTTAAAACGACTTTCATCCTATTCTCCTCTCATATTACATTATTTAGAATATCTTTTGTCTTATTCAGGCTTTGTTCATCGTTTACGTTAAGTACCTGAACACTTTTATCAATTCTTGAGATAAGTCCTTTCAATACCTTCTTGGGACCTATTTCAATAAATGTTGTAATTCCGTTTGATATCATATTTTTAATCGAGTCTTCCCATAGCACAGAGCCTGTAATCTGTTTGGTTAATGCGGATTTTATGTCAACCGGTTCTTTTATCGGTTTTGCAGAAACATTTGCGTATACAGGAATGTTTGCAGTTTTAATGCTGTAATTTTGTAGTTCATCATGTAACTTTTTCTCCGCAGATTGCATTAGACAGGAATGAAATGGACCGCTCACTGCCAGTTTGATTGTTTTTCGCGCTCCTGTGGAAACGGCTTCTTCTATTGCTTTATCAACAGCTTTATGTTCACCTGATATGACGATTTGTCCCGGACAATTGTAATTGGCAACCTGTACAATTCCATATTTAGAGGAGATCTCGCAAATATTTTTTACTTGTTTTGCATTTAATCCGATAATCGCTGCCATTGTTCCATGATATTGCTGAGATGCTTCCTGTAAAAACAGCCCTCTCTTTTTAACAAGCAGTAATGCGGATTCTAGATCCAATACGTTTGCAGCTATCAAAGCAGAGTATTCTCCCAAACTATGACCTGCAACAGAAGAAACAGACTCTTTTTTAAGAAGTTCATCAAGCACAGCTAAACAGGCAATACTCGCTGTAATTATTGCCGGCTGACAATTCTCTGTGGCGCTCAGGCTTTCTATTGGTCCTTCAAAACACAATTCAGCAATATCGTATTTAAGAATTTTGTTTGCGCATTGAAAAACATCTTTAGCGCACGAATAATTATGGTAGAAGTCTTTTGCCATTCCAACATATTGAGATCCTTGTCCTGGAAATACATATGCAATTTTTCTCATTCTACCACCTTATAATAGCTGATGCCCATGTAAGTCCGGCGCCAAAAGCATCCAAAAGCACTATCTGTCCGTCTTTTAATTGTCCCGAAGCATCTGCTTCAGCCATTGCTATCGGTACGGAAGCGCCAGAAACATTCCCATATCTGGTAACATTTATCCATACTTTTTCCAGAGGAGCATTTAGTCTTTGTGCCAAAGCGTTTATAATTCTTAAGTTTGCCTGATGGGGAATAACAAGGTCTACGTCCTCATTTTTTAGGCTACATTTAGCAAGTACTGTTTCTGCAGCATTTGTCATTGCTCTAACAGCAAGTTTAAAAACGGAATTTCCGTTCATTTTTATAAAATGCAGTCTTTCATCTATCGTTTTATGCGTTGCAGGAAGTTGAGAGCCACCGGCAGGCATATTCAATAAATCCCAGGCTGAACCATCGGCGCCAAGATATGAGTCAAGAATAACTCTTTTGTTATCTATAGCACGTCCTACAACAGCAGCGCCTGCCCCGTCTCCAAATAACACACAGGTCGCTCGATCTGTCCAATCCGCAATTCTGGAAAGTGCATCTGCCGCAACAACTAAAACTTTTTTAAACATATCATTTTCAACGAAACTTTTTGCCATTGTTAAGGCGTAAATAAACCCGCAACACGCTGCATTCACATCAAATGCGCATACGGTCTTAGCTCCTATTTTATTCTGAAGAATGCATGCAGTTGAAGGAAATGGCATGTCGGGAGTTATAGTAGCGACAATAATACAGTCCACTTCGCTTACGTCTATTTTTGCATTTTTAAGAGCTTTCTGAGCGGCAAACATAGCCAGATCAGAGGTAGTTTGTTTATCACCGATTATATGTCTTTCTTTTATGCCTGTTCTTGTTGTAATCCACTCATCTGAAGTATCTACCATTTTTTCAATATCTGCATTCGTAAGAATTTTATCCGGTACATAAAAACCAGTTCCCAAAATACCCGCTTTAATATTCTCCATTTTTTAGTTCTTCAACCTTTCTTTTATATGCTCATTTACATGGTTATTTACAAAATTTTCAGCCACCAAAATGCTATTTTTAATAGCCAAAGAAGAGGAGTTGCCATGCGCTTTTATACATACGCCGTTAATTCCAAGAAAAGGTGCGCCTCCATACTCCGCATAATTCAGACTTTTCTTGAAGTTCTTGTAAGCTCCTCTACTCAACAAAACTCCGATTTTGGATAAAAAACTGCTTTTCAACTCATTACATAGTTTAAGATATATATTTTCTCCAAGTCCTTCAGTAGCCTTAAGGATTATATTGCCAATAAAACCATCACAAACAATAACATCCACTTTACCATTAAAAATATCTCTTCCCTCTATATTTCCCACAAAATTAATTGGCGCTTTTTTTAGTTCTTCGTATGCTTTTTTTGTCAGTTCATTTCCCTTGTGTTCCTCTTCTCCAATGTTCAGAAGACCTACTTTTGGATTTCCTTTTTTCAAAATATACTTACTATATTCATTTCCCATTATTGCAAACTGGTAAAGGTTCAAAGGGCTGCAATCCACATTTGCGCCAACATCAAGTAATAGAGAAACTCCACTTAGCGTAGGCATCAGAATAGCGATCGCAGGGCGCTCTATATCTTCTATTGTTCTTATATAGATTGCAGCAGACGCCATATATGCTCCTGTATTACCAGCCGATACTACAGCATCAACTTCTTTGTTTTTAACCAGTTCTACTGCTTTAACCATGGATGAATCTTTCTTTCTTCTTATGGCTTGAGAGGGAGATTCATTCATTTCTATAATTTCAGATGCATGTTTAATCTGAATGTTGTTATTGGCGGCATATCTATGCCGTATTAATTCCTTTTTTATTATCTCCTCATTACCAACTAGTACAAGGTTAAAGGTTTGTTTTTTAGCAGCATCCAATGCCCCTTCTATAATCACAGAAGGTCCTTTATCAGAGCCCATAACATCTACTGCTATTCTCATACTATGAAGCTTTCTTAATTTCGATTACTTTTTTGCCGTTATAGTATCCGCAATGAGGACAAACTCTATGTGGAGATTTGACCTCATTGCAATGCGAACATGTACACATTGCAGGTAACGATAACTTTTGATGTGTGCGTCTTTTATCACGTCTCGATTTTGAAGTTTTTCTCTTTGGAACTGCCACTGTTATTCTCCTTTTCTATTACTTAATATTTATCACTCGTCCATGCCGGAAAGCTGAGCCTGTATGGCTGTAATGGCCGACATATTGACAATGTCATTTATGCTACAACCTCTGGATAAATCATTAGCAGGCTTTCGAAGCCCCTGGAAAATTGGGCCGATTGCTTCTGCCTTTGCCAAGCGCTGAGTAAGTTTATACGATATATTTCCTGCTTCTAAATTTGGGAATACCAGTACATTTGCTTTTCCCTCAACATTACTTTGGGGCGCCTTTATTTTTGCAACTTCCGGAATAATAGCGGCATCTACCTGTAGTTCTCCGTCAATTTGCATATCAGGGCACATTTTTCTTGCAAGATTAGTAGCTTTTATCACTTTATCAACGAGACTATGAGAAGCGCTTCCTTTTGTTGAAAATGAGAGCATAGCAACCCTTGGCTCAGATTTTATAAACATACGAGCTGTTTTTGCAGACGCTATGGCAATACTGGCAAGCTCTTCAGCCGTTGGATCCGGCACAACGCCTGCATCAGCGTATATAAAAACCCCATCTTCTCCATAGTTGCAATCTGGGACAATCATAACAAAACAGCTAGAAACTACCTTTATCCTGTTTTCAGTACCTATTAACCAGATTGCAGAGCGCAGTGTATTTGCAGTAGTATTTACTGCTCCTGCTACCGAACCGTCAGCTATATCTTTTCTTACCATCAATGCACCGTATAAGAGAGGCTGTTTTATCTGTGTAGAGGCGTTCTCTTTGCTTATTCCTTTATGCTTTCTGAGATTATAGAATAGTTCAACGTCTTCATCAGTTACTTCCTGCTCAGGGTTGACTATTTTTACCCTTTCTATATTTATGCTAGCTTGTTTTGCAATCTTGGTTATATCTTCTTTTTCCCCTAACAGGATAGGTTCAGCAATTTTATCTTTTTTCAGTATGGAGGCAGCCTGTATTACTCTTAAATCATAACCTTCCGGCAGAACTATTCTTTTTCTGTCAGATTTAGCTTTATTTTTAATTTCTTCTATTAAATTCATTCAATGATTTTCCTGTTTAAAAAAGAAGCCACACTATATCAAACTCACTCTGCTTTTGTCAAAAAAACTTCTTTGATTGTCGATAGAACATTATCTACAGAGATATCTTTTATACACTTGTATTTTTTTGGATTTGTACATCTGAATTTTTTTCCTAACCTGTTCAAGCTGTGATTACACGGGCTGCAAGGAATATCTTTTTTTATTACAATATTAGAGTCTCCAAAAGGGGAGATTCTTAAAGTATCTGTTGAACCAAATATTGCCGCCACTTTTGTGCCAACGGCGCTGGAGAGGTGCATAAGCCCGGAGTCATTACTGATGAACAGATTGCATTTGGATATTATTGCTGCTACCTTGCGTATAGATTGCGCTACAACTAGTTTTGTGTTAGGAGATGTATGTTTCTTTATATATTTTAATAAATGTTTTTCATCAGGGCCTAAGAAAAAAAGTATCTTTGCATCATATTTATTCTTAAGTTTATTTGCCAGTTCGCAAAATCTTACAAGAGGCCATCTCTTTGCATTCATACCACTTTTTGTACTGGAACCAGGATGGATTCCGATTATTAAATCTTGTTTACTAAAGAGATGTTGTTTTAGAAAAGCTTCAGCATACTTTGTTTCGTCAGGACATAGTCTTAATTTAACGTTCTCAATCCAGTCATCCTTTTTAATGTCTAGCGCTGATGTAAGATTTAGATTTTGATACACATCATGAACTTGCTCAATCTTTACTCCGTATCCGTTATCGTAATTATGGAATATTTTTGTGTTCGCTCTTATCAAATTCGATATGAATTTAAAAGCAAGCCTGTGTGTAGGAAATGTGCGTATTGAGACATCGGGATTAAGCTTTCTTATTTTTGATATTGCAATTATATTTTTGCAAGCTTTTAGAGGATTATCTGATAAAAGAATAAATTCATCTATGCAGCTCTCCTGACGCAATAATTCTATTGTTTGCGAAGAAAAAACAGTAAATATAATTCTTGCCTGTTTAAATTTGTTTCGAATTGTTCTAATTAGTGGCAGAAGCAGTATAGCGTTTCCCAGACCTCTATTATTAATTAAGACAATATTTTTGATGGACATTATTAAACTTAGTTGTGTTCCAATTTTTCTTTGATAGAAAAGACGTCCTTATTGTCTTGCGAACTGTTTACTATCATCTCAGCTAAAAGTCCAAGGGAAACAAGTTGGACACCTAATATCATTAGCATTACACCAAGTATCAGTAAGGGATGCCGTCCCATTATGGAGTGAAAACGCAGCCAGAGGGACAGAATATACGAATTTACGATAAACCCAAAGAATAAGAAGATAACTCCAATATTGCCGAATAGATGAAGAGGTTTCTGGTTAAATCTGAGAAAAAATATCACCGTTGCAAAGTCCCAAAATCCTTCAAAAATTCTACCTATTCCATATTTTGATTTGCCATGGATGCGCTTATTATGTGCTACTAAAACTTCTCCGACACGGAATCCTTTCCAATGGGCAATAACGGGAATGTAGCGATGCAGTGTTCCATAAATTTTAATTTCTTTTAAAACTTGTTTTTTATATGCTTTTAGTCCGCAATTGAAGTCATGAATTGGGATCCCTGAAAAGAACGAAGTAACAGCATTGTATATGCGGGACAGAAAGACCTTAGTAAACCCGTCTTTTCTTCTTTTTCTCCATCCTGATACAACGTCGTATCCTTGATTTATCTTTTCTATAAGACTTGGTATGTCAGCTGGATCGTTCTGAAGGTCTGCATCTGTTGTAATAATAATTTCTCCTTCTGCCTCCAAAAAACCAGCAGCAAGTGCAGCAGTTTTACCGAATTTTTTTCGTAGTTTTAAAACTTTTATATTTAAATTCTTCTCATGTAATGATTTCAGGATTTCAAATGAATCATCATTGCTGCCGTCATCAATAAAAATAATTTCGCATTTTTTCTCATGTAATAAGGAGTTATTGAGTACAGTTTGAATCCTATTATGTAATTCGCATATACTGGGTGCTTCATTAAACAGGGGAATAACTATTGATATATATGTTTTCACTTAATTTTTAACCCTTAGTACTTAATTTTACATTAGATATAATACCACAAATATCAGATTTTTTGTATATCTTTACGATTGGTACTCCTTGATAAGATACTTCATATACTGGCAGTCTATGTTTATATATTTCCCACACTTTATCATTAAACATTCCCTGTCTTGATAAAAGGATTAGATAATCAAAATCCTCATCACCAATACCTGCTATTTTTATGTCTTTTCTCAACAGACCCATTTCTTTATAGTATCTTGGTACAAAACTGCCGACAGGATAAAATATAACGCGACCGTTTTCCTGAGTATTGTTATTTATAAATTCCATGGTTTTTCCTGTAATGCAGTCTCCCCAGTAAGTAGTCTCCATTCCCAGTTTATGAGCCCCCCTAATTCCACCAATGAACATGTTATAATAGGATGTTTGATATGGATGTATGCGTACCAGAGTTATTAGTGCAGGAAGCAATAATATATAAAGTCCATTCGCTAAGAATTTATGTGTTTTAGCATATGTGCTTATTCTCTTATATAATTCAGAGAATCCTATGCCTGCAAGCACAGCTAAAAAAGGAAATATAGGCATAAAAAGTCTTATGCCGTCATATTTTTGAGCTATTGGTAATGACATTAGTATTAATAGAAATAAAATGTTTATAACGACCATGCCTGAAATTTTGTCTTTAAAGTGTTTTCTGATATATATTTGGACTCCATATGTTGATAACAAGAGCGTTGCGGGCGGGACGGTTGTTGCTAAAAGGATGAATGGATAGTGCCATGGAGCAATTTGCGCGCCGTAGGTTTTTCCAAGATAAAAAACATTAACAGGATTATGTTTCACATGATACATATAAAACTTAATAATATTAGAAAAAGGGTCGTACCATAATCCTTGCCAGAGCGCTATAAGAACTATAGGGGAAAGAAGAAGGATAAAGAGAGTATTCCTCCAATAAAATTTTCTTCTGTATATTTGCCCCCAGAATAAAAGAGGAATTATTAAAAATACTGAGTTCTCTTTTGTTAATAAAGCAAGTCCTGATATTAGTCCGACAAATATGCTCCATTTTAGAGAGCTGGTTCCTTTGATAAACGCCCAGCACACGACAAACCAGGCCAGAGCGATAGGAATGTCATATACTGCAAAATGTCCATGTGCAAAAACGCGCGGCATGAGAAACAGTGCTAGGGATGAAAAAATAGCAGCATGAATATCGTAGTATCTTAGACTAAAGAAATAAACAGCGGTTATAAGAAGAGAGAATAATAGGCACATAGGGATTCTGGAAGCGTATAGAATGCCAACAGATTTGTGTAGCAATAATAAACCTACACTTATAACATATTTTACAAGCGGCGGATGCGCTTCAAAGCACCAGATATTTTTTATTGTGTTTTCTGAAAAAGGATGCGGGGAATTTAGCCAGTCAACCTGATGAAGAATGTAGGAAATATGGATTGGCTCATCCCATGTTATGCCGTAATCAACAACAGTGAGCACACTTGAAATGAAAACAACAAGAAAGATACAAATCCCTATGAATATATAAGCTTTTTTCACGGTTTTTTATATTAACAAATTACTAAGTCCATTACAATTTATACGCTCAAATCGGAATTGTCTTATACTAACAAAATGATATAATGCCGAAAGCTATGGACAACATTAAGAAAAAACTTAAAGAAATGCTTAGCGGTCAAACATATGCCCATTCTCTTTCAACGTGTGAAACTGCTCTGGAATTAGCAAGAAGATTTGGTGTTTCAGAGAAGAAGGTTGAGTTTGCAGCTCTTCTTCATGATTGCGCAAAATCAATGCCATACGATGAACTGGTGTATAATGTTAAAAAATATAAAATTTCTATTGATAAGCTTGAACTGGAGACAGAGTCTCTGCTCCATGCTCCGGTCGGAAGTAAACTCGCCGGTATTCTTTTTGGAATAACAGATCCTCAAATATTAAGCGCAATAAGATATCATACAACAGCAGCTCCTGCGATGTCCGATGTCGCAAAAATTATATATGTAGCGGATTTTATTGAATTGACCAGAAGACATAAAGGGATAGCAGATGCAAGAAAAGCGGCAGAGAAAGATATAGATAGAGCAATGCTTTTTATTTTGAGGAATAAGATTCCATCTTTAGTAAAGAAAAAAGCATTGATTCATCCTAGATCGATTAAAGCATTAAACTGGTTTCTGAGAAAGGAGAAAAGAAAGTGATTAATGAAACTCAATACATAGCAGGAATAGTTCAGGATAGTATTGAAAAAACTTATTTCGTTCAAGGTCTGCGTATTTCAGTAGAGAGAACAAAAGATGGGAAATTTGGTGATTTTTCAACAAATGCAGCCATGATGCATTCGAATAGATTAAAAGAGTCCCCGATGAGCATAGGCGAAAAGTTATGCAAGAATATAAACAAATCTTTAGATAAAGATTTGTTGGTAGATAAGGTTGAACTGGTTAAGCCCGGATTTATAAATTTTTACATTAGCAAGAAGTTTTGGATAGATATTTTTAGAGAAGTTGTTCTGGCAGGAGAGGATTATGGCAGAAGTAACACAGGAAAAGACAAAAAGATTCTGGTGGAATTTGTAGGTTCTAATCCAACAGGTCCTCTTAATGTAGTAAGCGCAAGAGCCGCATCTATTGGTGATAGTTTGTGTAATATTCTCTCATTCAACGGATATGACGTAAAAAGAGAATTCTATGTAAATGATGCTGGAGAACAGATTTCAAGGCTTGTTGAATCGCTTATCGCAAGATATACCCAGATACATAATCCCGATTTTAAATTTCCTGATGATGGCTATCACGGCGATTATGTAAAGGATATGGCAGAAGAGCTAAATAGAGTATACAAGGGTAAGAGTTTGCTGAATAAGATAGCTGATGATGTGTGGTTTAGATGTAGGCACTTTATATTAAGCAGCCAAAAGCGTGATGTGAAGGATTTTGGAGTTGAGTTTGATAAGTGGTTCAGTGAGAAAGAACTTCTGCATGATTCAGACAAAATTGACAATACTCGTAAAAAATTGGAAAAGTTAGGTGTTACATCCAAAAAAGATGGCGCACTATGGTTCAAATCAACGGAGTTTGGCGACGACGAGGACAGAGTTCTGGTAAAAAAAAATGGAGTACCGACATATTTTCTAGCAGACATTGCGTACCACCTTGACAAGTTTAATAGGGGATTTGACAAAGCTATTGATTTTATGGGGCCTGATCATCATGGTCATATAGGAAGATTGAAAATGGCTATGAAAGCATTGGGTATTGATGAGAAATGGCTGGATATTTTTATAGTTCAGCAGGTTAATCTTATGCGCAACGGAGAGAAAGTTAAAATGTCTAAAAGGGCTGGCAGGTTTGAGACAATGAGAGATTTGGTGTCGGAAGTCGGTAAGGACGCTGCCAGATTCTTTTTTCTTATGCGTTCACAAAACAGCCATCTTGACTTTGACTTGGATTTAGCAAAGGAAGAGTCTTCTAAAAATCCTGTTTATTATATTCAGTATGCACATGCGAGGATATGTAATATATTAAAACATGCAGAAGAGGCTAAAATTAATATAGAGGGAACAGATAAACTAAATACAAAGCTCATAAATAAACCGGAGGAGATTGAATTAGCAAAAACATTAGCTGGATTTGAAGACATATGCAAGGTAAGCGCTCTAACTTATGCACCTCACAAAATAGCTGGATATTTGCTGAAGCTTGCCGGAATATTCCACAATTTTTATAATAAACATCGTGTTGTTACCGGAAATAAAGAATTGACAGAGGCAAGGCTTCTAATCGTTAGATCTACAGGAATTGTTCTGGTAAACGGACTTAGACTTCTTGGTATATCCGCGCCTGAAAAAATGTAAAATGGAAATTAAAATAATACATGATAATTAAAAGAGATAAAGATCAGATAGTTGGATATTTAGAGGATGCTTCCAATTTGGAAGGGGGGAGTGCTGATATTCTCTATATTCCTGAGACTTACGAAGAAGTGAAAGAGGCTGTCTCTGAATGTGCTAAAAAAGGAATTCCTTTAACTGTTTCTGCAGGAGGAACGGGGACAGTCGGTAGCCGAATCCCACGAGACGGCGCCATCCTTTCAGTAGAAAGATTAAATAAAATCCTATCAATAAACAAAGAAAACAAAAGAGCTGTTTTACAGTCAGGTGTGATTATTAATGATTTTTTAGGAGCATTGGCTAAACAGAACTTGTTTTATCCGCCGTTTCCTACAGAAAGAACAGCTTTTATCGGAGGCAATATAGCAACGAATGCTTCCGGAGAATATAGCTATTACTTTGGTCCAACACGCAATTATGTAAAAAGGATCAAAGTCCTGCTTTCTACGGGCAAGTTTCTGGAGATAGAAAGAGGCAAGATTTTTGCAGATAAAGATGGAATTATCAAAGCAGATGAATTAACCGTTAAAATTCCATCTTATACCAGCCCACAGGTTAAGAATGCTGCAGGTTATTTTTCAAGACCTCAAATGGATCTGATTGATTTATTCATTGGTTCGGAAGGGACATTGGGTGTAACTACAGAGGTAGAGGTTGAAGTAATTGATGATCTGAAGTCTCGGTTCATAATGGTTATCTTTCTATCTGATGAACAAAGGCTTTTAGAATTTGTTTCTGAGATTAAGAATAATTTAAACCTAAAACCTGTTTCCTTAGAATATTTTGACAAAAACAGCCTGGATTTTTTAAGAAGCGATTTTCGTAGTATACCAAACAGTTCAACGGCAGCTCTCTATATAGAGGAAGAAGAAGGAGAAGATACTCTTGATGTATGGTTAAACCTTCTGGATAAATATAAAGTTATTGATACATGGATAAGTCAGGATAAAAAGAGGTATCAGGAGCTTATAGATTTTCGGCACAAACTTCCTGAGAAGGTAAGAGATTACTTCAAAAAAATTAAATCGCCAAAGATTGCTCTTGATATTGCCGTACCTAACGAATCATTTGAGAAGCTCTTCTATTTTTACAAACATGTTTTGGATAATAAAAACATACAATTTGTTCTCTATGGACATATTGGCGAAAATCATTTGCATCTTAATTTATTTCCAAAGAGTGAGGAAGAAAGGTCATTAGTTAACGGCATATGCAGTAAAGCTGTCCGGAAAGCAGTGAAAATGGGAGGAACAGTGTCCGCAGAGCACGGCATAGGAAAGATAAAACATAAGTATTTGGAAGTAATGTATGGCAGGAAAGGAATCTTAGAAATGGCAAAGGTGAAGAAAACACTGGATCCATATTGTATTTTAGGATTAGACAATATCTTTTCTAAGGAATTACTTTAGCAATCCGCTCTACATGCCCCCACAAATGCGTCAGAAATAAAGGAATGATACGTGAGATGAACAGATTAAATAAACTCATGCTTTATTTAGCTCTACTTATTTTTGTCTTGCCGGTTTTCTCCTCTGGAGAAACTATTATTAAGGCAGGACGAACAGTTTCTCCACCAACTATTGACGGAAGGCTAACTGATTCCTGCTGGCAGAAGGCAGAGCCAATAACAAATTTTATATTATTGGGGACAACTAAACCTGCAGAGTTTCAGACTATAGGATATGTGCTTTATGATGATAAAGGTATCTATATTGGCATGAAATGTCTTGAGCCAGATGTAAGCAGTATAGATACAAAGACAAAGAAAGTGTTTCTAGATTGTATAGAAATAATGCTTGATCCTACGCTTAGCAGGAATAAATATTTTCATTTTGCAGTAAGTGCGACTGGTCTTACCTATGATGCAGAACGGGTTCAAACAGGTTTTGTCGAGCATGAAGACTGGAGTGGGGAATGGAAGACAAAAACATATATAGGTAAGGATTACTGGTCTTCGGAAGTAGCAATTCCATTCTATATTCTTGATATAAGTCATAATGTAAAATCCAGTTGGGGAATTAATCTGTGCAGAAAAAAACACAATCCTCCGGAACTCTCAACTATTGTGAGTACATCAGGGGGATTCCATACTCAGGGAGATTATGCAGTACTGAAAGGTGTTGATGTAGATTTTAGTAAATATTGCTACAGTGTTGGAGTCCCAATTATATCGACAGAAATAAAGGATAAAAAGCTTAATGTCAGGATTGATATTGCGGTAAAGAATGATACAGGTAAAAAACAGGAGATTAAACTGGAGTGCTGGCTTATTGACCCGCAGAAGAACCCCAAAATTAAATCAAATGTAGTAGATATGCCCTCAGAAAAGGAGAAAATATATCCAATAGGAACCTTTGAACTGGAGAACCAGGGAGAATACGATTGTTATATATCCATTAATGATGCAAATACGAAGAGAATGTTCTCACTAACAAAGATAAAGATACCTATTGAATATGTGCCAATAGCAATAAATGTAATAGAGCCGTTTTACAGAGATGCGATATTTGAGACACAGAATCTGAAAAAGGTTGTATTAGAAGTAGAAAATAATTTGGATAAAGAGAAGCTACGAAATACAGTTTTGGATGTAGAAATAAGAAAAAATGATGCTTCAGAAGCTATTCTAAAGACAAGTATTTCAAATCCAAAAAACATAACAAAAGCTGAGTTTGATTGTAAGAGACTTCCATATGGAAAACTGGATATAGTTGCAGCATTAAAAGACAAGACCGGAAAAATATTAGCCCAGACAAAACATCCACTTCAAAAGCTTCCATATAAGAAGGGAGAGGTATGGCTTGATAGAGATCTAAACTGGCATATTGACGGAAAACCATTCTTTCCTGTTGGAGCATGGGGAACATGTGAATCAAAATATGCAAATGTATTCATGACTTCGCAAATACTGCTGTCTCCTTTAAAGACGATTATATGTTTCTACTGGTCAGGTACGACAAAACACAGAGTTGCCTTTGATGATTACATAAAGAAGTTCACAAAGGAGAAAGTGGCAAAATTTAAGGACAATCCAGGACTTTTTGCATATTGGATGGCAGATGAACCGGAGTGTTTACCCATTCCTCAGAAGAGTCTGGAAGGTCTTTACCGGATATTAAGAGAGGAAGACCCATATCATCCTGTCCTCATATCCAATAATAGTGTCCAGGGAGGAAGGACATATGCGAATGCTGCAGATTTCAATATACCTCATCCATATCCAAATATTTCCAGAAAAAAAAGAATAAATGATTTTGCTGAAATACCGATTCATATGGAAGATTATTTAAAATACACAAACTACAAGAAGCAGGTAGGATTTATGCATCAGGGATTTAATTATGAGGATTTTGGCTCTGCTGATGGTCGTATTCCAACATATATTGAACTTCGGGAACAGAGTCTTCTGGCCATAATATGTGGGGCAAAAAGTATTCTTCAATACAATCGCATGTATTTGCATTATCCTGAACTTTATATAGGCATTCCGCATTTAACACAGGAGTTGGTATATCTTTGCAAGGCAGTACTGGCACCAAAATCAAAACTGAAAGTAAAGGTCAACTCAGATAAAATAAGAACGCTTCTGAAGGATGTAGATGGAGAATTATACCTGTTTATATCAAACGCGGATATGAAACCGAGAGAAGTACAAATCACTATTCAGGGAATAAATAAATTTATTAAACAGTTAAATGTGATATCAGAAGATAGAAGTGTTATTATAAAAGATGATTCTTTTGTTGATGAATTTGATACATTTGAAGTACATGTATATACGACATCAAAGAAGAAGACAGGACTTTTGAGCGTAAAAGAGATATGCAAAAAAGTGGACAAAATAAATCGGGCAAGGAAGAAACTGGGAAATCTTGCATTTCAGATGTTTGAAGAGGATGGAGTGATAATTAATGCTTCTTCTAAAGCTGGAGGAAAATACAGCCGCAAAGATAACAGTCTATGGCAGGTGGTAGATGGGATTATTGACGAATCTGATACATACGGGAACTTAACTTGGCAGGATACAACGCCAAACAAGTTTCCTGACTGGATTGAAATAAAATTGCCCGAGAAGCACAACATTGGAAAAGTAATAGTCTATCCTTTTGGAAGAAGCCTAAAAGACTACAGCATCCAGGCATTTGTACAAGGAGAATGGAAGGAAGTATATAAAGTTTCAGAAAAAAATGCTGAGATGATTACACACACATTTAAACAGCTAAATACAGACAGAATAAGAATCTGGATTACCGCAACAAACGGACCGAATTCAAAGATAACGGAGATAGAGATATATAAAAAATGAGAAAGAAATGGTTTGTGGCAATATCAATCTTATTAAGTACCCTAATCAGCATTCCTTGTTTTGCAGAAGAGGGGAAAGGTCCGATTTGCTACTTGAAGTTTGATGAAGGAGATGGTTTGGTAGTGAAGGATTCAAGTGGAAATGGTAACGACGGCAAGATTATGAAAAAGGGCAAATATACGAAATGGGTAGAAGGAAGAACAGGAAATGCTATTGAGTTTAGCGGTGATGAAAAAATAAGGAATAAGAATGGCTGTGTAACGATTAATAACATGGATAAATACGACTTTTCAAAAGGGCTAACAGTAGAGTCATGGGTTAGGTTCAATGATAAGCATAAACGTTCTGATACCTGTGAGATTATCTCAAACACTGTTAGTGACAGAGGAAAAGGATTTAGGTTTATGCTTTCATGGAATCGTATTCAATTAAGATCAGGAGAAGGCAGAAATGGAAGGATCTGGAGCGCATGTTCAAATTCCGCAAAGAATCCTATTAATAACAATATCTGGTATCATATGGCAGGCACATATGACGGCTCTGTTTTTAAAGTTTATATTGATGGGGAGGAGGTCAACGCTAGTGGCTCAGGTCTAACCCTTACAAGAGGGCAAAAAACCATCTACATAGGCTCATACTGCGAAGGTTATGCATACGGTTTTAACGGGATAATAGATGAAGTAGAAATATATGACTATTCAAAAAGCGCACTAGATATACTGAAAGATGCAAAAATTGAGTGATTACCCATAAATCAGATTAGATATTTTCTGACTTCGTCTGCGATAGCTCCCTCTCTTATAATCATGGGCGGAGAACTTGCAGCATTGACTATTGTTGATTCAATTCCTTCAGGTTTTGTTTCGTTGTCGTCAATGATAGTATCAACCTTGTTTCCAAACATTTTGCTGAGTTTATCTAGGGATAATGACTGTTCGTTATATCCTGAAATATTCGCACTTGTTGTAGCAATAGGCACTCCTAATTCCTTTACTAGAAATAGCGGTATTGGATGATTGGGCATTCTGAAACTTATTGTGTTAAATTTATCTGTTTTAAAGATGCACGCCTTGGATATTGAAATATTTTCTTTTGCTCTTAGGATAATTGTTAGCGGACCGGGCCAGAACTTGTTCATAAGCTCTTTTGCTACTGGCGGAATATCATAAGCAATATCTTCTATTTGCTTTAAGTCTGAAACAAATAGAATTAATGGTTTTTTGCGATCTCTGTTTTTTAGGTCATAAATCCTATCTGTGGCTTGTTCACTGTTACATATGCATCCAAGACCATAAACAGTGTCAGTTGGAAAGATTACAACTCTGCCTTTTCTTAAGACTTTAACCGCCGAGTATCTGTTTGTCCTCATTAAGAAAGATTCCTTCCAGATTCATTTTCAACGCCTCAGGATTTGTTGCGTTAGCCATGGCCTGTTCTCTGCTTACAAAGCCATTTTTGCATAATTCAACCAGAGACATATTAAATGTTTGCATACCATCTTCCGCTCCGCCTTGAATGGCAGCTACTATCTTATCCAGTCTATTTTCCCTTATTAATCTGGAAATCACGGGGGTATTTATCAATATTTCTACTGCAGGGGTCAGTCCATCTTTGTCCATTCTTGGTATAAGCCGCTGGCAAATAACAGCTTTAAGATTGAGAGAAAGCTGCATTCTGATCTGATGATGTTGAGACGGAGGGAAAAAGTCAAGTATTCTGCTAAACACGCCTGATGTGTCAGTTGAATGAAGTGTTGTAAGTACAATATGTCCTGTTTCCGATGCGCCTAGAGAAATATGAAAACTTTCAACATCTCTCATTTCACCTATCAGGATAACATCCGGATCCTGACGCATGGCGTGGCGTAACGCAATAGAGTATGAAGATGTATCTATATGCACTTCTCTCTGATTCACAATGCTTTTTTTATCTTTGTGGAGAAATTCAATAGGATCTTCAACTGTTATAATATGGCGACTTAAGTTCTCGTTTATGTAGTCTATCATGGACGCAACAGTTGTTGATTTTCCACTGCTTGTTGTGCCTGAAACAATAATTAGGCCTCTGTTTGATAATGATATTTTTTCTAACACTGAAGGCAGATTTAGCTCTTTAAATGATCCTATATCCGTTTTTACCTTTCTCAAAACTAATCCCACATTTCCTCTCTGATAGAAAATATTAACTCTGAAACGTCCTAATTTGGGAACTTCGTACGAAATATCCATTTCAAGTTCTTTGTTGAATTTTTGTATTTGCTTTTCGCTCATTATTTCAAATGCAATATCTTTGGTATCTGTTGAAGAAAGTTTCTCTCCAACAGAAGATAATTCCCCTCTCATTCTAATCTTAGCCGGGCTCCCTGTTTTTAGATGTAAATCCGTGCCGTCTTTTTGAACCAGTTCTTTGAGATATTTTTCTATTTTCATTTTTCTCCTTGTATCCTGTTTTACCGGGTTTTGGCTCTCAAAAATGTTGGAATATCCAAATTGCTGTCACCGCCTAGCTCTCTATTCACTTTTTCCAGCATAACGCGATCCTTTATTGCAGATTCCCTTTTGTGAACTCTTGAGACATCTGAGGCGAACTCTTCCTTTTTTCCCAGAGATGGAATATCAGTAGCAACAATTGTGAGTTTCAGTCCATTATTTAATTTTTTATCTATAATAGCTCCAAATACTATATTGGCACTGTGCGTAACTGCCTTACGAACATTATCAATAATTTTTTCAACTTCTCCAATGCTGAGGTTTTCGTCGCCCGTTATATTAACAAGCATTGTCTTTGCACCTTTAATATCAACTCCCTCCATTAGCGGACATAAAAGAGCGTTTTTAACAACAGAGGATGTTCTCTTTTCACCATATGCAGTCCCTACTGCTAATGTAGCTTCATTTCCGTGGCTTAACACCTGCCGAATGTCTGATATATCAAGATTTATTATTCCCGGGGCAATTACCAGGTCAGAGATTGCGCTAATAACATTAAATAAAGTATCATTTGCAAACTCAAATGCTTTTGAAAAAGATGATTCTTTATCAATTGCCACAAAAAGTTTCTGGTTTGGTATAGAGATTACTGCATTGGATTTTTCTTTTATTTCTCTTAATCCATCTTTTGCTTGCGCACCTCTTTTTTCCCCTTCAAACAGAAAGGGGCTTGTAACAACTGCTATTGTTAGCGCTCCTAGTTCTTTGGCAATTTCACAGATTAACGGTGCTGCTCCTGTTCCTGTTCCGCCGCCAAGTCCGCAGGTTACGAATACAATATCCAAGTTTTTTAATGCTTCAGCAACTTCTGATCTGTTTTCATTCAGACTGCGGCGTCCTAAATCTATATTAGAACCTGTTCCAACTCCTCCTGTTGTCTTTAGCCCAATTTGAATTTTGTGTGGGACGATAGATGCTTTGAGAGCCTGTATATCTGTGTTGATATTAATATATTCTACTCCGAACAGGCCTTTCTTTTTGTATATTGCGTCTACAGAATTATTTCCACCGCCACCAACTCCAATTACTTTGATACTTGCACCTATCTTACTCTCTTGAACTATTTCAAACATTTGTTATATTCTACTCCGTTCGACAATTCTCGCCATCATCCACCAGAAAGCGTTTCCTTTCATCCTACAGCTTTCGCGAGTAGTATGAGCCGCTTCATTTCCTTTGTATTTTGGATGTTCTGCTGGGATACCATTAACCAGATGTTGTTTCCCATTATACCAGCAATCAATATCTGCAAAATCAAATAAAATCTTTTTATTTTCTCTGCAATATTTTCTAATCTGTTCATTGCGAGCATATCGATTATGAGAATTCTTTTGTGCGTTTCCCGTCATATAGATAAATACTACTCCATGATTTGCTTTCTCAAAAGCATTCATTGCATCAAGATATTTTCGTGTCGTTTCCCGTGAATTTTGGTTTTGTTGACAACACCATGACCACATTGATACGTTAATTCTCTTGTTGTGATCAAGGACACTTTGAGTTGCCCTTCTGCCTGCTTCAGATGCCCAGTATTCTGCGGGGGTAATATAGCTGTCATTCTCCTGTCCATCGAGTATGGCTAAGGAATTTGTGGTAATTGGAAGCTTTCTGCGTTTCTTAATAAAACTGTATCTAGGGTCAGACTTGGCTATTGCCTGCATTCCTACTAAGATTTGACCTCCATGTGAAGTATGAGCGTAATGAAGTTTGATCTTTGCTCTGGCAGTCTCAATCCATTTTATTGGAATTTGAGAAAGATCAGTGCATGTATGGTCAATAATAATTGCTGATTTATCTGCTGCCATTGTAGTGTTTAAATAACTACCACAGAATAATAATATTGTCAGGAAAGCTATTAATACTAATTTTGTTTTCACTGTTTCCATTTTAAACTGCTTTTCCTAATCGCTCCGCCAGCCATACCTTGATAACGGATTGACGAGGCACGCCCAGACGCTTTGCTTCCTTATCCAATGAGTGAATCATCCAAATAGGGAAGTCCACATTGACCCTTTTCTGGTCTTGCTCAAGCTTTCTCGCCTTTGTAAGATCCAGATATTTAGAAATATTATTTCCTTCATCAAACTTTTCATCAAACTCTCTAGCTTTCATATATTTCAACCTCCTCTTTTCTGGATTGTCTTACGGAAATAATTCTTGTCTTTCCGTCACGATAGGTAATAACTCTTGACCAATACTTTCCAGAAATCTCACCTATTACCAAGTATCTTGGTTCATCACTAGTTCTTGCCGGAATTTCGATCAAGTCAATATCATCCCATAATAACTGCGCTTCAATAAAGTCAATACCATGTTTCTTTTTATTGATTTCGCTCTTTCTAGGATCAAACTCAAATTCCATAGTATAATTTATATACCAAAAAGATACCAATTGTCAACAAAAAAACCTACTTCCCGTCATTGCGAAGGATAAACTTTTGAAGCAATCTCGTCTGTCATTCCTGCGGATTTTTAGCAGGAATCTAGTGAGGGGACTGACATGTCTGTCTATTTGGTTTCTCTAAAAGTAAAAGTTGAACAAGAAAATGGGATATGTTTCTAATTAATTGTCCGACCTACATCCCACCTGAGTTAATAGAATCTTACTATTATACGGAAAGCCATTTAATGATAGGCATGACTACACAAAACGGAAAAAGTAGGCGTAAAATGCGCAAAATATGCATTTTTTGTTGACATTGTAAGTCTTGTGTATCAGGCTTACAACAAAACAGGGGTAACGGTTCAATGATATATGTTGGGCGAAACAACCATGAGAACATGTAAACAAATACGGACACTGCTGATCCTTTCATACGTGATGGGAGCATTAACTTGTACTGCAGGAGATCCCGTCATGAACACTCACGCTTCGATCAAGGCAGGAATGAGGAGTATCCGGGAGTTCGGTGTTCAGCCTGGAAACTCCCCCGAGACCAATGCCGCCGCTCTACAGGAGGCTATTGACTGGGCGACATCAAGGGGGGCGGCTCTGTTCGTCGAGCCCTCGGATGAACCCTACCCGGTGGCTGGTGGCGTGATTCTGCGCGGAAATGTCTCCTTGGTAGGAGTCCATGGTCCTGTAGGGCGCGGAACCCGCCATCCTGACAAGCCCCAACCCGTGGGTAGCGTTTTCTCCATTGTGGACAAAACGCGTCCCTTCCTGACTGTCGAAAATGCCACCCAAGTGCGCGGAATCCAGTTCTGGTATCCGGAACAGACGCTAAACGACGCAACGCGCATCATTGAGTACCCACCCACCATTCAGGTCTCGCGCGAGAAGGGCGCGCAGGGAGTAACACTTTCGTGCCTCACATTCTTCGGCGAGTATATGGCGATGGACTTCAAGGCTACCCGGCAGAAGATCTGTGAGCAGATTTTGATCGAGCACTGCTATGGCTACTCACTAGGAGGCACCGACTATTGCTATGACATCCCTCGAATTCTTCACTGCCACGTCAACCCCGCTAATCGCCGCTTTATTGACGGAGGCCACGGGCGCGCCGTGGGCACACAGCGATCAGTAACGTCGAAAGTTTCTCCGGCCGGAATGGCGCGCTGACCACCGTCGGAAAGTCGCAGGACTTCATGCTCGTAAAGGGGAAGGAACGCCTGACCGTGAGTCTAACGGGCTGCCGTATGCGAGACTACGTTGCCGCCCTACCCATTACTATCGAGAACCCCAATGCGATCATTCAAGCCGCGGTCTGTGTGGATAAAGACGAGAACCCGTACCCTCAACTGCCGAGAAGGCGAGAAAACACACATGCTCTCAGCGCCCAACGAGACGCTCCAGCGGACGCGGACAAGCCGCGCCGCTGAGCTTTGTGTTAGATGAAAAAATGGATAAATTTCCAGCGAGAAAACTAATCAGATAAAGCAAAACGGGCGGAGGCAAGCCCCGCCCCTACAAATTTTTCAAAAGAAGTCTCCAAATATCTTCTTTACTCCTCCTGTCATTTTACCCATAAGATTTTTATTTTCAAATTTTGATGTTCCTCCTGATTTTTTAAAGTCAAAACCGCATTGCAATAGCCCTGTGCATGTTGAATAAATTGGTTTGTCAGGTATATCTTTAATTTGATATGCAAGATTTGGTACGCCTATTCTTGTCGGCAGATTAAATATATCTCTTACAGTCGATGTCATTCCTTTAAGTAAAGAGCTTCCACCGGTAATAACTACTCCGGAGGCAATTAAATTTACGAAACCGGCTCTTTCTATCTCTTCTTTTACTATTCGGACAGTTTCTGCAATTCTGGGTTGAACAATCTCCGATAGCTGATATGCTGAAATATGGTCAGGGTTTTGATTATTGAGGTTGGTTTCCATATCTAAACCAACACCGTATCTTTTCTTTATTTCCTCTGCTTCTTGTGTAGAGATATGAAGACCTATAGCTATATCATTTGTTATATGATTACCGCCTATTGCCAGTACCTGAGAATGCTTCAGGTTGTCTTTTTCAATAATAACAAAATTCGTTGTGCCAGCTCCCATTTCAATTAATAAAACGCCAAGCTCTTTTTCACTCGGCGATAGTACTGATTTAGAAGATGCTAATAAATTAAATACAATATCTTCTATCCTAAATCCAGCCTGATTAACGCTCTTTATAAAATTTTGTGTCTGCGTTACCATTCCGGTAACGATATGTGTCATTACTTCAAGCTTTACACCATTCATTCCGATTGGATCCTTAATTTCCGATTGGTTGTCTATAGCGAAATCTTGTGGTAAAACCTGAATAATCTCCCTTCCTTCAGGGAGTTTAATTGCTTTAGCTGTTTCTATCACGTTTCGAGTATCTTCAGTTATTATTTCTCCATCTTCTCTTCTAATCGGCACACTACCCTTGCTATTAACAGTCTTAATATGTCCGCCGCTGATTCCCATGAATACAGATTTGATTTCTAATTCCGATGTTTTTTCCGCCTCTCTAACAGCTTTTTTGATATCATCTATTACAATATCAATACTAACAATAAGTCCTTTTTTCAGTCCTCTGGTAGGAACCATTCCCATTCCTATAATCTCTATAGCATCCTCATTGTTTAATTTGCCAACCATGGCACATATTTTGGAAGTTCCTATATCCAGCGCTGTCACAATGTCTTTTCGAATTCGCATAAGGTTACTTTCTGTATTTTACGGGAATAGTATTTAAGTCCTCTCCAAAACGCAGATCTATATAGAGTAGCTTATCTCTTTGAGTTTGTTCAAGTCTGCTTAGGAGATTCTCTAGCATTACCAGCTTTTCTTCAAAACCAGTTTTGCCTATTTTTATCTTTATTTCATTATCCTGACATATAAAGCCGAGAATCAGATTTTTAGATCTTTTAACATCTATGTTCTTCAAACTGCCAAATTCAGCAAGTTTTCCCATCTTATAAGCTTTTATAATTGTGATGACTTTTTTTATTAATTCAGATGCTTCGGGGTTGTTTAGTTTTAATCCTATTATTTCAGGCAGCATTCTTAATTCATTAAGCTTAATAATTACCCCATCTTCATCTATCCCATATATATTGCGACGCCATGATACTTGCCCAATAGGAATCCTTTCTGTTATGTTTACCAAAATTGTGTTCGGAAATGAGCGCTCAATAACAACAGTCTTTACGTTCGATAATACTTCGCAGTGTGATCTCAACTTGTTGATATCAACGGTAAAAATATTCGTACCTTTTATATTATTAATTTCCTTTAAAATAACTACATTATCAAGAAATTTATCGTTGTTTACAATAACACTATTAATACAGAAATAATTTGAATGAAGAATGAATTTTTTTAATTCTAATACTGCGAAAAAAGAGACATATATAATTAGTAAGAGGGCTATTATTTTGCTTATTTGTGAGATTCTCTTTCTAATAATCGCCTTTTTGTTTAGACGAGGCGCAGCAGAGATTCTAGGCGCTATTTTAACATTCTTGAGAAGTTTTGTTTTTCTACTTTTCATGTTTTTTAATTGCCATATCCATTAATTTCAGGCAGAGCTCCTTGAAACTTATTCCAGCCGCCTGCGCAGCTTTTGGTAGGAGACTGGTTTCTGTAAGACCTGGAATTGTATTAATTTCTAAAACATATGGATTGAGTTCGTGGTCAAGTTTTATATCCACTCTTGACATTCCGTAGCATCCAAGTATCTCATGCGCCCTGAGAGCTATCTGTTTAATATTGGCGCTTTTCTCTTTTACCAGCTTTGCAGGCACAATAAAATCCGTAAATTTCTTCTTATATTTTGCATTAAAGTCGTAAAATCCGGACTTTGGAATAATTTCAATTATAGGTAAAGCTTTCTTCTCTAAGATTCCAACAGTTATTTCTTTTCCATCTATATACTTTTCACATATTATATTATCATCATAACAAAAGGCAGTCTCAAGAGCTTTTTTAAATTCATCCTCTTTTTTTACGATAGATATTCCGATTGTTGAGCCCTCAGTAGACGGCTTAACAACTATAGGAAAGTTCTTCAACGGATTAGCAATATAGGATTTATCTTTATTTATTACCTTAAATTCAGGAGTTGGAATTCCGGCAATCTGAAACAAACGCTTGGAAGCTATTTTATCCATAGAGAGAGCGCTTGCAAGAACTCCGGATCCTGTATATGGAATGTTTAATATATCAAGCATCCCCTGTATTGTTCCATCTTCTCCGGGCTTGCCGTGAAGAGCAATGAATACCAGATCTATTTTTTCCTTTATCAGCCTGTCAGGCAACTCTCTATTAACATCAAAAGCAGTAACATTTAGATTAGCCTCTTTAAGAGCATTTAGTACACAATTCCCGCTTTTAAGAGATATTTCTCTCTCAGAAGAAGGCCCTCCCATCAAAACAGCAATACGCCTATTTTTCATATTCCTATTACTTTAATTTCTTTTTCTAATTTTACACCAGTTTTTTCAAAAACCGTTAGTTTAATTTTTTTAATAAGTTCTAAGACATCTTGAGCGTTTGCATTGCCATTATTAACAATAAAGTTAGCATGTTTCTCGGACACCTGCGCATCTCCAATAGCAAGTTCTTTTAATCCTGCTTGATCAATTAACCTGCCGGCAGAATGTCCATCCGGATTTTTAAATATACACCCTGCGCTTGGTATGTCAAGAATCTGTGCAGATTTTTTATGTTCCCAAAACAAGGATATACTGTCATTAATTTCTTTTTTACTGCCGCTCTTTAATTTTAGTTTCACCTCAAGTATTATATGTCCTGATAAATTAGACTTGCGATATTCAAAACGCAGATCTTCTTTTTCAAGTTCAGATACATTGCCATTCATATCAATTACTTTTACGGATTCAACAAGATTCCCAATTGTTGTATTTTTTGTTTCCATTCCCGCATTCATAGTCACTGCGCCACCAACAGTCCCCGGAATGCCTGCTACAAACTCAAGCCCTGTAAGTTCTGCTTTAGAAACTTGTTTTAGAAGCTTTGAAAGGAGAATTCCGGCACCGCATATAACCCTGTTTGCTTTTATGCTGATACTGCATAACCCATGTGCTAAATTTAGTACAATGCCTCTTATTCCTTTATCACTGATTAAGACGTTTGTTCCTCCACCAAGGATTGTAACAGGAATGTTATGACTACTGCAGAACATGAGAGTGTTTTTGATATTCAAAATATTTTCTGGACATATCCACACATCCGCGGGACCTCCAATTCTAAATGAGGTATGCTTGGATAAAAGTTCATTAAACTTGATCTCTCCGCTTATCAAATTACGGAGCTCTTTAACCAATTCTTTATTCATATTAATTTTTCAGCAAGTGCCTCCGCTACTGCAGAGATATCACCGGCTCCCATACAAAGTATTATATCTCCTTTCTCTATGGTATTGCTCAGATAACTGAGAATCCTGTTTTTGTCAGGAATATATACTGCGTCTTTATATCCATTATTTTTCATAGTGTTAAAGATAACATCTGTATTAGCCCCTTTTATAGGAGCTTCTCCTGCGCTGTATACATCGGTTAATATGACCTTATCAGCCGTTGCCAGAGATACAGCGAATTCTTTATATAGTTTTTCTGTTCTCGTATAGCGATGTGGTTGAAATACAGCCACTATACGCTTTTTGCCCAAATTTTTAGCTGTTTCCAAAACAGCTTTAATTTCAGTCGGATGATGAGCATAGTCGTCTACGATCATTATATCTTTAGAATATGCCTTAATCTGAAATCTCCTGTCAACACCTCTAAAACTTTGCAAGGCCTCCTTCATTAAATCAAATGTTAATCCTGTTTCTAGCCCAAGCGCAATTGCACCAAGCGCATTAAGCACATTGTGTTTTCCCGGAATACTAATCGTAAAAGAACCAAGTAATTCAATGTTTTTATACACGTCAAAACAAGTTGAAAGTCCCTTATATATCAGATTGTCAGCTCGTATATCAGCGTTTTTACTCACTCCATAGGTTGTTATTGGAGTTTTGGATTTTCTTTTATGTAATTCAGAAATCAGTTTTTTTACATTGCTGTTGTCAATGCAACAGAATATTCTACCGGATTCATCTACACGTTCTGCAAAATCGCGAAACGTGTTTATAATGTCTTCAAGGTTCTTATAATGCTCTAGATGGTCCTCATCAATATTTGTAATAACGCCAAAATATGGATTTAGTTTTAGAAAAGACTTATCACTTTCATCAGCCTCCGCTACAAACCATTGGCTTGCTCCTAAGCGGGCATTTCCCACTAAAGAACTAATTTCGCCTCCTACAATTACTGTGGGGTCATAACCTGTTTTTATAAGCATATGCGCAATTATTGACGTTACCGTGGTTTTTCCATGACAGCCTGTTACTAATATGTTCTTTTTGTTGCCTGCTGCTTTTGCGAGTAGTTCCGCTCTGTGGATTATTGGAATTTTTCTTTTTCTAGCTTCAACAAGTTCAGGATTAGATTCTGAGATAGCTGTGGAATAAACGACAATATCCTGAACTGTTATGTTCTTAGCATCGTGTCCGATAAAAATGTGGGCACCATTTAGTTTGAGTTTATTAGTTATTGAAGATTTATTTTGATCTGAGCCGCTTACCTTATATCCTGATTTAAGCAGAACATAAGCAATCCCGCTCATTCCTATCCCGCCAATACCAACAAAATGAATAGATTTTACATTTTCTAACATATTCAACTTTTTTCTTTATTATCAAGCAATATAAAATCAATTTGCCCTTTGTTGCCATCCACTTTAACTACTTGCGCCTTTACAGAATCTCCGAGCTGAAATTTTTTCTTTGTGCGTTTTCCTACAAGCGCAAACTGTTTTTCAGAGAACCTGTAGTAGTCTTTCTTTAATGCTCTGACATGAACAAGACCTTCAGCAAGAGTGTCATTAAGTTCAATAAATAAACCGTATGGTTGTACACCGGATATTACTCCTTCAAATATATCTCCCACTTTGTTCTTCATAAACTCAACCTGTTTTAACTTAGTTACCTCTCTTTCTATCTTAACGGCTATTTGTTCTCTTTCAGAAGCAATGCTTGCAATCTCAGAAAGATTATCTATTTGATTTTTGAACTTGTTTTTAAGAATTCTGTGAACAATTAAGTCAGGATAGCGTCTGATAGGGGAAGTGAAGTGAGTGTAATAATTTAATGCAAGACCGAAGTGTCCGACATTTTTGGTGGAATATATTGCTTTTTGCATACAGGTTAAGAGCATCTGACTAATAAGAACATGATTCTTTTTCCCATTTGTTTTATGTAGGAATCTTTGTATGTATTTTGGTTTTTTGGATTGGTTTTCATCGAACTTATAATCCAATGTTTTTACAAGCGATGCGAAGTCTTTTATTTTTAATTCGTCAGGAACTTCGTGAATACGATAGATCATTGGAATCTTGTTTTTAGTAATATATTCCGCTACACACTGATTCGCAAGGAGCATAAATTCCTCAACTAAAACGTGGCTTGATAATCTTTTCTTTTTTTGGATATCAATGACTTTCCCTTTCCCGTCAAGTGATATCTTAATCTCAGGTACATCAAAATCAATGTATCCTCTATCCAATCTTTTTTTATCTAATATCCTGCTTAGTTTGTACATAGTTTTTAAGGCTGATGATATTTCCGTGTGTTTATTGTTAGAATAAATTAATTCTTCTGCGGATTCGTATGATAACCTTGCCTTGCTTTTGATTATGCTTTCAAAGATTTCGTATCCTGTAATATCGCCTTGAGCATTTAGCTTTATCATAACTGTTAAAGCTAATCTGTTTTCGTCAGGTCTTAAACTGCATAGATTTTCAGAAAGCTTGGCAGGCAGCATTGGGATCACCTTATCTGACAGGTATATACTTGTTCCTCTAGAAAGGGCATGGCGGTCTATGTGCTTATTCTTATTTACATAATGGTCAACATCCGCTATATGAACGCCCAGTAAGAAACCTCCATTCTCGATTTTTTCAATAGATACTGCATCGTCGAAATCCTTTGCATCTTCAGGGTCTATTGTAAAACAGGTAAGTTCTATTAGGTTGCGGCGTTTTTTAATTTCTTCTTTAGAAATAAATGGATCAATCTTTTTACATTCTTCTATTACTGATTTAGGGAAGTCTTGACGTATTTTGAATTCCTCTAAAATGCGTTTGACGGGATCGCTTATCTTTGGCTCAGAGTGTCTATTGGGTTTTTTACTGTGCACGTCGTATTTTATCAAGATTACTTATAATCTTTGCTTCCTGTTTTAGGGTTTTGAACCATTTTTCATATACTAACTGCTTCTTTTTTTGCAGTAGAGTTTGTTTAATTTGTTCCTTCTGTGTATCAAATTCTTCTTTATCAGCGTCTTTTCTCTCAATAAGTTCAATTACAAATGTATTCTGGAACTCCGATACTTCTTTTACATTACCTTCTTTTAGAAGAAATGCTTCAGCTATGAGTTTAGGGGCATATCCGAAATCTTTTGCATACACTCCTCTTTTGAAAAACTCTGTTTGCTTAACCTCATAATCAAGCTTTTTTGCTAACTTTTCCATATCCTTAATTGATTGAAGTTTTTCGATAAACTCATTAGCTTTTTTCTCAGCCAGTTTCTCTGCTTTAAGAGCCATTAACCTGTTACGGACATCTTCTCTTACTTCTTCTATCTGATCAGGCATATAAGATGGCTTTAAATCTATAAGTCTCAATATGCAAAATCCCTTTGCTGTTTTAATTGGGTCGCTTATATCATCCATACTAAGAGAAAATGCGCTTTGAGCAAATTCGCGTGAGTAACCTATGTCCGGGACTTTTTCTATTTCTGCAAAATATCCGGTTTTTTTCGATGAGAGATTCTCTTTCTTCAGTACCTTTTCCCATTTATTTTCTTCAGACAGGTCAATAGAAACATCGTATGCTCTATCTTCATCTTCAATAAGAACATATTCTATATTAACTCTATCAGGTTGCTTGAATTCAGTTTTGTTCTTAGAAAAATATTCAACAATTTCTTCATCCTTTACGGATACCTGAGTTTCAAACTCGTCTACACCGAAGCGTATATGCTTAATTTTTACTTTTTCATTTTTTAGCATAAAATCGTCCAAAACTTCTTTGTCGCTTATGACAACAGGATCAGTGATTTTTCTCCAAACATGCTCAATCGCAAGAGACTTCCTAATTCCATTCTCAATTTTTTCCCATCGAGAAGCAGGGTTGTTATTTACATATTGTTTAAATTTTATCTTATCAAACTCGCCTTTCTTATTCTTAAATGTCGAATCTTGTCTTATTCTACTTATGATCTCTTTATCCGATATTCTTATACGTTGTCTCTTTATCTCCTGTATAAGGAGCGTTTGATTTATCAATTGATTTAGAACCTGATTCTCCAAGTTCAAATTTTCTTTAATTTTATCAAAGCGATCTCCATATGTTTTTCTATAATTTCTTTCCGTGCTTATTAGGGCATATCTAAACTCTTCATACTTGATAGCAGTTCCGTTTACTTTTGCCACAGTAATATTTGTTCTTGCTTTCGATGTTACACCCATTCCCCATGAAAAAAATATTGTAGCCAGGAAGCTTAATGCTGTTATCCACATTATGGGCTTCATGTTCTTTCTTATAGACTTAAGCATTGGTTTTTTCTCCTGATTTTTAAAGTACGCCAGGAGGGATTCGGACCCCCGACCCTCTGCTTAGAAGGCAGATGCTCTATCCAACTGAGCTACTGGCGCGGACATAATCCCGAGTATACTAACAAAAACAGCATGCTTCTTCAAGACGCAAATTCCAATAGACAAAACAGCATGTAATGTTATAATCATCGCATTATGAAAAAAGGATTTTTATTAACATTTGAGGGGCCTGAAGGTAGTGGAAAATCCACGCATTGCAGGTTACTCGCTGGTTATCTTGCTAAGAAAGGTATTAAAACTTGTTGTACAAGAGAGCCGGGCAGCACAGCATTAGGAGAAAAAATGAGGCAATTACTGCTCTCTCCTTTGCACAAGAATATGTCAGCAAGAACCGAATTGCTGCTATATGAAGCAGCGCGAGCGCAGCATGTTGATGAGATTATTATTCCTGCGCTAGAGAAAAATGTTATTGTGATCTGTGATCGTTTTTATGATGCCACATTTGCATATCAAGGATATGGAAGGGGAATTGATCTGGGCATTATAAAACATATAAATGACTTTGCTATAAACAAAGTGAAACCAGCTCTAACAATTCTTTTGGACATTGACGTGAGTATTGGATTAGAAAAATCCTTGCGCTTATCAAAGGATTCCTTTCTAATGGGGGAGAGTGACAGGATTGAGCAGGAAGATATTGGATTTCATAAAAGAGTGCGGGAAGGGTATCTAAGTCTTGCTCAAAGGGAACCTGAACGCATAAAAGTGGTTACAGTAAAAAATGAAGTTAATGAGACACAAGCAGATATTCAGAAGCATGTAGATGATTTATTAAGAAGAAATAATTATGTCGTTTAATGATATTATCGGACAGGAAACAGCTCTAAAGCTTCTTCGAAATTCGTTAAAACAAGGGAGAGTTCCTCATGCCTATCTGTTTGTTGGTCCTCAGGGAGTTGGTAAAAAGCTGACAGCAGTTAATCTTGCCAAAGCATTAAATTGTGAGGAGGCTGCTGAGATTCCTTGCGATAGATGTGTAAGTTGTAAAAAAATCGAGGCTTTTGTACATCCTGATGTGAAATACATTTATCCGACAGGTGCTTCTCTATCAATAACAATTGACAATATTAGAGAATTAAGAACACAAATATCGTTTAAGACGTATGAAGGAAAGAAAAAAGTGTATGTTATTGTGGATGCAGAAAATATGGGTATCCAAGCTGCAAACTGTCTTTTAAAAACTTTGGAGGAGCCCCCGGAAAATTCCGTATTAATCTTAACTTCTACAGATACACATCTGCTTTTACAGACCATAGTTTCTCGTTGCCAGGTAGTTCCATTTAACAGGATAAAGCTTCATAAAATTGAGAGCTTTTTGGCAGAACATCATGAAGTGGACAAATCTCTTGCTCATTTCATAGCCAATCTATCTCAAGGTAGTTTAGGAGAGGCCATTAAATTGAAGGACGACGCGCAAATACCTCTGGTAAAGAGAAAATTGGTGGATATGCTTGGCAGATTGAAGAACGAAAATGCACTTACTCTTGTAGAAGAATTTAATGAAAAAGTATTTGACAATGATCGCATAGATGTTGCGGAATATAGAAACAAGTTGCGTATGAGCTTAGACATGCTTATAACATGTTTCAGAGATATTGCAATTTTGAAGCAAGTTGGAGAACAAGTTCCTCTTATTAATCTGGATATCAAAGAAGATATTAAGCAACTTGGGAACAAGTTTTCTCTGTCTCAGATTGAGAGTTTTTTGAACACAGTTACTGATATGAAGGGGTATGTAGGAAACAATGTCAGCCCTCAACTTATTCTAGAGAGATTGTTTTTGGATATACAAGGAAAGGTAGATGCATAAGATAACGCAGGTTGAAATTTGTAAAGACAGGACACTATGGCTTGATGTAGGCAACACCGCTTCCAAACACAATGATTGCTGTCTAATAGAAATAGATGGTAATAAACATTATGCTAAAGTTTTATCAGGTGTGCAAGAGGTGGCTGATTGTATATGCCCTAAAGACAAAGGAGAAATCATTAGAGTTGCAACAGAGAGTGATATAGCTCAGATACAGGATATACTTGAAAAAGAGAAAAAGTCGTTAGCGATATGTTTGGAAAAATCAGCTAAACATAATCTTCCAATTAGAATTATAGACGCAAAGTGCACACATGACAGAAGTAAGATAATATTTTATTTTGTATCGGACAATAGAGTGGATTTTAGAGACTTATTAAAAGACATCGAACACACATTAAAAATGAGAGTGGAATTAAGGCAGATAGGTGTGCGGGATAGAGCAAAAATTGTTGCAGGATGCGGGCATTGTGGAAGAGTTCTTTGCTGTACAAGTTTTATCAAGAAGTTTCAGACAGTTACTATTCGAGACGCTAAGTCTCAGAATTTCAATTTAGATCCTTCAAAAATATCCGGTGTGTGTGGTCGCTTAATGTGTTGTCTGAGATATGAATCAAATATACACAAAGACAGTGTCCCCGGAAAATTTGATAGTAAAAAAATACAGACATAATATAAAATAAAACATGGATAGTATAGAATTATGAAGATTTTTGGAATTGGAATGCATCCTGATGATGTAGAGTTTATTATGGCTGGAACCCTTGCTTTACTTAAAAAAGGGAAACACAAAATAGTTATTGGAACTGTGGGTTCAGGGGATATGGGGTCTGTTGAGTATGTTCCTGCAGATCTGAGCAAAAAACGATATGCGGAGGCTGAGGCATCAGCAAAACTGCTTGAAGCTGAATATATTAGTTGCGGCATATCCTGTTTGCATGTTGTATTTGATAATCCAACAAGATTTATGGTTACGGAAATGATACGGAAGATAGACCCTGACATTATTATTACCATGTCTCCTCAGGATTATATGAAAGATCATGAGCTAACTGCTGATTTAGTTTGGGACGGGTGTTTCAATGCTCCGATTCCCAATTATCACACTGGTTTAGTAAATCCAGCAAAAGCAACATCCAAGATTCCATATCTATACTATGGAGATCCATTGGATTTAACGGATAGATTCGGTAATTCTATAGAGCCTGAATTTTATGTAGATATTAAAGATGTAATGGAAACCAAAACAAATATGTTAAAGAAACATGAAAGTCAACGATCATGGCTAAAAAGACAGCACGGCATGGATAAATATACAGAAACTATGAAAGAACTTTCACATAGAAGAGGAAATGAGATTGGCGTGAAATATGCCGAAGGATTCAGACAGCATAAAGGGCATACATTTCCTCATGATAATATCTTAGAGAAGCTGTTAAAGAACAAGGTTAAATATAAAAACAATAAAAATAAGGAGGAGTAACTATTATGGATTTAATGAGCACAATTAAAGGGTCTTTGTTGGAGGATTTTTTCCCACATGGATGGGATATGGAGAAACTGGATAAATGTTGTGATAATTCCCCGGAGTCAGTTACTGACCGTCAGGATTGGTGGAACAAAGAGTTTAAACCTGTTTCATGCGAAACATTAGGTGATTTTGATGCTATGATGGGTCATGAAATAGCTATAGAGATTAGAAAGGCAAGAGATGAGGGCAGAAAGATAGCGTTTATATTACCCGTTGGTCCAATGGGAATGTATAAATGGGCTGTTTACTTTCTAAAAGAATGGAATGTGGATTGCAAGCATGTTTATGGGTTCAACATGGATGAATGGAGCGATAAAGATGGAAATACATTACCTCCTGATAACATAGGAACTTTTCAAAATGCAATGCAGCAAGCTTTTTATGGACCGCTCGGAGATCTGACCGTTCCAAAAGATCAACGAAATTTTGCGCTTAAGAATGTTCTTCCAACATATTCCGAGAAGATAGGGCGGCTCAAAAGTGATGGGGCAAAGCTTGTAGTTGTTTTTGGCATTGGACGAGTATTTCATATTGCTTTTTGGGAACCACATTTTGCCGCGGAATTCTCTTCTGAAGATGAATGGAAAAAACAGGAATATAGACTTGGAGCAAAACTGCATCCATTGACTGTAGAACAGAACGCAGTAACCAGTTTTAAGAGCCGCACAACTCTAGTTCCATGTTTTGCCAATACAATTGGTCCTGGCATATTTCTTAAAGCGGATAAAATAATCGGTGGATGCGACGGAACATTGGGAAGAGGAATGATGTGGCAGGGATTATCTCTCTGGGTTACGTTAAGACATGGTCCAAGTATCTGGATTCCTTCCAGTTTTATGCCTACTTTGGCTGGAAAACTCTTCTTTCTTAAAGAGCTTGCAGGCCCACTTGTAGCAGAATGTAATTGATTAAACTTGCCGGAGTGGTGGAACTGGCAGACGCGCCGGACTCAAAATCCGGTGGAGCTTAAACTCCGTGAGGGTTCGACTCCCTCCTCCGGCACTAAACGGACAATTTTAGGATAAATATAATGAAAAAGGAATTGATTATAAGCGTAGATGCTTATGAAGTAAGAACGGCATTATTGGAAGAAGGTGTGTTGGCTGAATTTGCTGTTGAACGGATAGGAGAAAGACGCATTGCGGGCAATATTTACAAAGGCATAGTAAAAGCGGTATTGCCGGGCATACAATCTGCATTTGTAGATATAGGGTTGGAGAAAAACGGATTTTTGCATGTTAAAGATATAGCAATTTCTTCAGCAATGCCGGAAGGGGTAGAGGAGTACGAGGGAAATGGGGAGACGATTTCGAGGAGATCTCACCAAAAAGAGTCCATAACAGATATATTAACTAATGAACAAGAAATACTTGTTCAAGTGATAAAGGAACAATTAGGAACAAAAGGCGTGAAACTATCGTCTTTTATTTCCATACCCGGTAGATCCTTAGTTTTGATGCCAACGGTTGATCATATAGGGGTATCCAGAAAGATAGATAATCAAAATGAAAGATATCGCCTAAAGGAGATAGCAAAAAAAATTAAGCCTGAGGATATGGGACTTATTATTAGAACGGGAGGCGAAGGAAAGACAGAAAAAGAGTTTAATGATGAAATTAATTATTTGGTAAGACTTTGGAAAAGAATTCAAAAAAGAGCAAAAATATCTGATACCTTGACTGTAGTTTATCAAGAGCATAATTTGATTCACAGGCTTGTGAGGGACTTATTGCATCCTGATATTCAGATGGTGCTGATAGATTCAAATGATGAATATAACAAGTTGAGACAGTTCGTTGGCGGGGTACTGCCTGAAATGAAATCTCGGATAAAATTATATAATGAAAAACAAAAATTGTTTGATAAATATAATTTAGAAAAAGAAATAGATAAAGTGCTTCAGGGCAGAGTGAGATTAAAAAGTGGTGGTTGGATATTAATTGAACAAACAGAGGCTCTTGTTTCTATAGACGTAAATACGGGGAAATATGTAGGAAAAACTTCCTTAGATAACACAGTTTTAAAAACTAATCTTGAAGCCGCTTTAGAAATAGCTCGTCATCTCCGTCTCAAGGATATGGGAGGAATTATAATAATTGATTTCATTGATATGAAGCATGAAAAACATAAACATGAATTGTTGCAAGTCTTTAAAAACGCTCTAAAAAAGGACAGGGCTAAGACCACAGTGACTCGATTGAGTAAATTTGGTCTTTTAGAAATGACCAGACAAAGAGTTAAACAAAGTATCTCTGATTATCTGTTTCAAGTTTGCCCTTATTGTAGGGGAAATGGAAATATAAAATCATTGGCAACTACATGTATTGAATTGCAAAGAAGAGTAGAACAACTATGCGCAACAAGATCGATGAAGACTATTTGGGTAAAGATTCATCCGTCTGTATCTTCTTATCTTGTAAAACATTATAAAAGAACAATGACAGGATTGGAATTAACATACAGTAAGAAAATTATTCTGGAATCAGATATAAGTATGAATATAGAAGCTTCGGAAATAAAATGTTTGTAACGCTATGGTACGAAAGATATTTGAGTTTGACAATCACTTATGTGTATGGTAGTCTTCGCTAACAAACGGAAAGGGGATATAAAGTGCAAGCGGTTATAGTTACGGGAGGTAAGCAATTCAGTGTTTCAGAAGGAGATGTCATAAAAGTAGATAAGATTGAAAAGGACATTGGTGATAAGATTAATTTTGATCCTATCCTAATTTCTGATAAAGAAACTGGGATCATAGATAAAGGTCATCTAGAGAATGCCAAGATTTTAGGAGAAGTTATCCTCCATGGTAAGGGAAAAAAAATAATAGTATTTAAAAAGAAAAGACGCAAGGGTTACCAATGTAAGATGGGGCACAGACAGCTTTTCACAGAAGTTAAGATTGGGGAAATATCTCTTGGGAAAGCGGGAGAAAAAGAATGCGTGATAGAAAAGTAGAAGCGGATATTGTCGCTTTAAAAGAATTTATCCAGCTGTGGATCACATTTGGAAACTTTCTGAAACAAGGCGGAGAGAAATTAGCTTCTATAGACACGGAGAAAACGCAGGAGTTTATGGAGTCCAAGAGTCATCTTGCCCGCAAGTATGAGTCAATAAGCGGTGTACTTGAAAAACAATACAGTCCTGATAATAAAATATCAAGCATACTTAGCCAATCAGTTTCGTTAAGTAATATAGCTGACTCGGATATGCAATGCAGAAAACTGGAAAATGACTGGCATGTTTCCTATATATTGCTAAATAAACGATTAGGAGGGCTTGAAGGTAAAAGGGATGAGCTTGCAAAGATAAGTATGCTAATGACTGTAATTATACCAAAAATTAGAAGAAAATTAATTAAACTTTCCGTTGTTTTAATACTAGCAGTTATTTTGACAGCAGGAGCTTATATTGGATATAGAGTGCTTTTTGTGAAAACTGTTGTTGTAACTGGCGAAAGAACAAATGTTCCTGTACAAGCAGCAGATGGTGTTATTGAGGATACGTCTATTATTGCCAATATTAGAAACGTATTAGACCGAATAGCAGACAAGATAAAGAAGGATTAGGTAATGACAAAGAGAGACATTGTAATAAAAATTTCTGAAGAGTTGGGAGTAACTCAGGTAATCGTAGCAAAAGTAGTTGATAAACTGTTGCACCACGTGTGTGATAGTGTGCTCAAAGGAGAAAAAGTTGAATTGCGCAACTTTGGTGTTTTTAAGCAAAAGTCAAGAAAAGCCAGATTGGGACGCAATCCAAAGACAGGCAAAGAAGTTCCTATCCCTGCAAGAAAAGTTGCTTGCTTCAAGCCAGGAAAAATAATGAAAGAAAGAATGCTCGGCTAGAAAAAAACATGTTATTAATGAATAAGGCTCGGCGTTTCACTCTCCGGGTCTTGTTTTTTTGCGGTAAAAGATGAAAAAATTAACATATAAAAAATCTGGTGTGGACATAAAAAGAGGCGATGAATTCGTCTCTACAATAAAGCCTCTTGCAAAATCCACCTTTGATAAAAGTGTGCTTGGCGGTTTAGGCAGCTTTGCGGGTTTTTATGAGCCTGATATTACTAAATATCGAAAACCAGTTCTTGTTAGCTCAACAGATGGTGTTGGTACAAAGCTTGAAATAGTTTGTAAATGTAAAACATACGACACTGTTGGCATAGATTTGGTAGCGATGTGTGTTAATGACCTTATTGTGCAGGGTGCAAAGCCTTTATTCTTTCTTGATTATTTAGCTACAGGACGTCTTAATGTTAAAAGCGCGGCAAGTGTTGTGGAAGGAATTGTCAAGGGATGCAAGGAGTCAGAGTGTGCTTTGATTGGCGGAGAAACAGCAGAAATGCCCGGATTTTATAAGCCGGGCGAATATGAACTTGCAGGCTTTACTGTAGGGATAGTTGATAAGAATAAAATAATAACCGGCGCAAAAATCACTTCAGGCGATCTCATCATAGGACTTCAATCTTCAGGGCTTCACAGCAATGGTTTTTCTTTAGTAAGAAAGGTGTTTAATATTGACAAAATTAATTCGCAGTTAAAGAAAGAGCTTCTGACGCCTACCAGAATTTATGTAAAGACCATCATGAAGCTTTTGAAAAAACACGATATAAAAGGCATGGCGCATATAACTGGCGGAGGCATTGAAGGTAATCTTGCAAGGGTTCTGCCAAAAGATTGCCAAGCTCATATAAATACAAAAAGCTGGAACGTCCCACATATATTTGAACAAATTCAAAAAGAAGGAAATATTGAAACAAAGGAAATGTTCAAAGTCTTTAATATGGGAATTGGGATGATACTTGTGGTTAGCAAAAAAGAATCTGACAAAGTAATGTCTTCTCTCTCTAAAATAGGAGAAAAAGCCTATTTGCTCGGAGAAATTTCTAAAGGCAAGTGCGGAGTGAAACTAGAACATCTGTCAAGGTGATACTGCTTACGAAGCACGTGGTCAGCTGTAATGAATTATTAAACGTCGTTATTCTCCAGATAACTTTTTTACTAAGCTATCAGCTCGATTTTCAAGGTCTGTATAGAATTCTTCAAATTCGCTTTCCTTTATATCTATTTTTTCTAATACTTGCCATGGAAGTGGTCTATGCCAGTGATCTACATATTCTGAAAATCTATTAAACCATTTTTTAGTTGAAGGATATGCTAAAGATTTTTTATCTTCAAAGATTCTTAACATTTCATCATATGCGGGGATATCTTCATTTTTGAACTTTTCTTCTTCATATTCATGACTTTTCTTAAATGGTTTATAGTCTTTATCGGAAGGAGCAGGGGGGTTTTTGCATATATCTTGCCATGCTTCCTTTTCTGCTTTATAAACATTTTGCCTTGTTTTTATATTTGCTTTAATTTTTTTTAAAATACCGACCATTGGACCATAGAATTCATCTAATCTTTTTTGGTTAAATTCAAAATATTTTTGCTTTTTATAATGCTTCGCTGTGAAAAGATATGTTACAAAACTTGCAATTAATGCTCCAATCCATCCGATAAAAGCCCACATATTTACTATTCCTTTAATAATTTAATCATTAAAATTACCATAGTCCAAATTTCTTAAAACATCAATAAAAAATACATAAAAAAGGTTAGGCATTATTTGATTTATTATAGTCCATGAGATATAATCAGGGGCTATGATTAATAAAGCGAAATTAGGGGTTTTGGTATCAGGCAGAGGATCTAATCTTCAGTCTATTATTGATAATATTGAAAAAGAGAAATTGAATGCGGAAATAGCTGTTGTTATAAGTGAGGTAGGAGATGCATATGCTCTGGAGAGAGCAGGGAAGTATAATATAAAAACTTGTTTTGTTAATCCAAAAGATTTTAAAGACCGAGACGGTTTTTTTGATGAAATAGGAAAGACTTTGAAGCAAAGCAATGTTGAATATGTGATTCTTGCGGGATTTATGAAAATAATTCCTGCGTCACTGATAAGTGTATATAAAAATAAAATATTAAATATTCATCCTGCGCTTCTTCCTTCTTTTCCAGGATTGGGCGTACAGAGAAAAGCACTGGAATATGGAGTGAAATACTCTGGATGTACAGTGCATTTTGTTGATGAAGGTTGTGATACAGGGCCTATAGTTCTACAGGTAGTTGTTCCTGTGCTTGAGGATGACACTGAAGAAACTCTATCTCAGCGTATACTTAAAGAAGAACATAGGATTTATTCTGAGGCTATTGATTTGGTTATAAATAGCAGAGTAAAGATTGTGGGAAGAAGAGTAATAAAAAAATGAAAAAGAAATTATTCAATAAGATTTGTATATTTGGAGTTGGACTTCTTGGCGGTTCCATCGGCATGGCAATCAAAAAAAACGGGTTAGCTAACGAGGTTATTGGTGTTGGCAGAGATATTGGAAGACTTAGAAAAGCTGTTTCAGCAGGGGCAGTTGATAAGGTTACAACTGATTATACAGCAGAGGTTAAGGATGCAGATCTAATAATCCTGTCAATGCACATAAATTCTTCTCTTGAAGTCGCAAAAAAAATAGCACCTTTTTTAAAAAAAGATGCAGTGGTTACCGACGTAGAAAGCACAAAAGAATTGTTTTGCAAGAAGATGCAGGGGATACTGCCTGATGGAATACATTTTGTTGGTGCGCATCCAATAGCCGGGTTAGAAAGACAGGGCATTGATGTTGCAACACATAGATTGTTTACCGAAGCAGTATGTGTGATTACAAGAACATCAAAAACAAATAAACATGCGCTTTTAAAAATTAAAGAGCTATGGAATAAAGTGGGAGCAGATGTTGTATTTTGCTCACCAAGTCAGCATGATAAGCTGGTTGCTCTCACAAGTCATCTGCCTCATATAGCGGCTGTATCACTTGTTAATACTCTGGGCAAAGCAGACACAATAGACAGGGATTTGAAACTTGTTGTTGGAAATGGGTTCAGAGATACGACCAGAATTGCTTCAAGTTCTCCTGAAATGTGGCAGGAGATATGTGTAACAAATAAAAAGAATATCTTAGGTGTTTTGTCAAAATTCCAAAAAGAATTAGATAAGATGTGTAAATTAATAGACGGATCTGACAGAGAAAAACTAATTAAAGAATTTAAAAAAGCAAAGTCAATAAGAAGTATTCTGGGGTAAAGCATAGTTTCATGCATCCATTAATAGTAAACCAAATAAAGAGATTATCCGGCACTATTTGTGTTCCCGGAGATAAATCAATTTCTCATCGCGCTGTCATTCTTGGCTCTCTGGCAAAAGGGACAACAAGAATAACAGGGTTTCTTATGAGTGAAGACTGCATGAGAACAGTTGAGATCTTCAGGCGACTGGGTGTTGATATAACTGTAATGGGAAATGAGGTAGTAATAACTTCGGATGGTCTCTATGGACTGAGAGAGCCAAAGGATGATTTATATGCCGGCAACTCTGGAACGACAATGAGACTTATGCTCGGGGTACTGGCAGGTCAGAAGTTTACTTCAAGAATTACTGGTGATGATTCTCTTTGTAACAGACCTATGCAAAGGGTTACAAAGCCGTTAAGAGACATGGAGGCCAAGATTACAGGTACAGTCAAAAATGATTGTGAGTGTGCTCCTATTGTTGTTTCTGGAGGAGAGCTTTTAGGAATAGAATATAAATCAGTTTTAGTTGCAAGTGCGCAGGTGAAATCTGCAATTCTTTTAGCAGGGTTATATGCAAAGGGTAAAACTTCAGTTTTAGAATTTTCTAAATCACGGGACCATACTGAAAGAATGCTTGAATATTTTGGAGTGAACCTTGATGTAGAAGAAGAAACATTAGAAAGGAACAGAGTGTCATACAAAGTATCAATAGATGGCAATTCTCAATTAAAGATTAAAGACATAGTTGTTCCCGGAGATATTTCTTCTGCCGCATTTTTTATTGTAGCTGTTTCATGCTTAGAAGGTTCAGAAATTACAATAAAGAATGTAGGAGTAAATCCTACGCGGACAGGTATAATTGATGTGATGAAAAGAATGGGAGCAGATATAGAATTAAAAAACAAAAAAATAATTTCAGGAGAGCCTCGGGCAGATATTCTTGTTAAAAGCAGCATACTTAAGGGAATTACGATTGAACCTGATCAAATCCCAAGAATAATTGATGAAATTCCAATAATTGCAGTTGCTGCAGCAGTTGCTAAAGGAGAAACTGTAATCAAAGGAGTCTCTGAATTAAAAGTTAAAGAAAGCAACAGGCTCATGGCAATTAGTAATCTATTTCACTCTTTTGGAATGAAGCTCGACGATTGCAGTTCTAAAAGACTGGTTATTCCAGGAGATCAAAAGCTATATGGTGGAAAATGTACTAGTCTTGGAGATCATCGAATAGCTATGACCGGGATTATCATGGGACTTATGGCAAAGGGTACAACAAAGATATTTGATACGGATTGTATTAATACATCTTTCCCTGACTTTGTAAAAACATTAAAAGAAGTAACTCCTAAAGGGGCGATTGAAGTTGAAAAATAAAATAATCATAGCCATTGACGGACCTGCAGGTTCTGGTAAAAGCAGTGTCTCGAAGATTGTTGCAAAAAGGTTGGGTCTTTTATATATAGATACAGGAGCTATGTACAGAGCGCTTACGCTTAAGGCTATGGAAAAAAGCATTAATCTGGAAGAAGAGACGGCGTTGGTGGAGCTTGCGCATAATACGAAAATTGAGTTAATTCATAAAGAAGAGGGGACTGTTGTTTTACTTGATGAACAGGATGTAACAGAAAAAATAAGAGAGACCGATGTAACAAATAATGTCTTTTATCTTGCCAGAGCAGAAGGGGTAAGAGAGTGCATGAAGAAGCTGCAGAGAAAAATTGCAGAAAAAGGCAATGTCGTGATGGAGGGACGAGATATCACAACGGTTATACTGCCTGATGCTGATTATAAGTTTTATCTGGATGCTTCTTTTGAGGAGCGGGTGAAAAGACGCAGGAAAGAGTTAGAACAAAATGGCCGGCAAGTTGTGGAATCAGGACTCTCAAAAGATATAAAAATACGAGATAAAAAAGATTTAACAAGGAAGATAGCGCCTTTAAGAAAAGCAAGGGATGCTATTGTTATTGATTCAACCGGAATGAGTTTAGAAGAAGAAACAGAAACAGTCATATCCTATATAAAATGATATACAAAGTAGCTAAAGTAATTTTTTATATTTTTTGTAAGATTTATTTTAGGTTAGAAGTAAAGGGTGCTGATAATGTTCCTAAAAAAGGGGGGGTGTTAGTGGCTTCAAATCATAGCAGTTTCCTGGATCCTGTTATTGTGGGTGTTGGAATATTCAGGCCAACTTATTACCTGACAAAACAAAGCTTGTTTGATATTCCAATATTAGGCTTGCTGATCAGAAGTTTGCATACCATCCCGGTAAGGCGTGAGCAGGTAAGTATCTCTACATTTAAAGAATTAATTAAATCCCTACACTCCAAAAAAGTTATCATTCTATTTCCAGAAGGGACAAGGAGCACGGATGGAAAACTAGGGCAGGGAAAGTTAGGAGTTGGCATGCTTGCTTTAAAGACAGGTGTTCCAATTGTGCCTGTATATATAGATGGGGCAGTAAATGCCTTTCCAAAACATGGGAAATGGATATATCCAAAGAAAATACGAGTTGTATTTGGTAAGCCGATTATGCCAAATAGTAGAGACGTTGCAATGCAACGTCTCTACTATCAGAAAATAAGCACTCAAGTAATGGAATCTATAAATAGTTT
>Ga0075121_1000129_pt1 | contig 50806 bp, 44 predicted proteins | sample AntAceMetag02UKG_FD_69793 | JGI IMG/M metagenome (GOLD analysis project Ga0075121, IMG submission 69793) | Saline lake microbial communities from Ace Lake, Antarctica - Antarctic Ace Lake Metagenome 02UKG | ecosystem: Environmental > Aquatic > Non-marine Saline and Alkaline > Saline | place... | reverse complement strand
TTAGGAAGTCTATGAATTTCATCGATAAATAAAATCTCTTTTTCAGATAAATTAGAAAGAATTGCAACAAGATCTCCACTTCTTTCCAAAACCGGCGCACTGGTGATTTTTAAATTAACATCTAATTCTTTTGCAACAACTTTTGCCAAAGTTGTTTTTCCAAGACCGGGCGGACCAAATAGCAAAAGATGGTCTAACGCTTCATTCCGCGCCTTACAAGCTTGCACATAAACTTTAAGTTTTTCTTTTATTTCATCTTGACCCAAATATTCATCAAAACAACTTGGCTCAAAAGTTAACATTCTATCTTCGGGAGCTTCTTGTAAGTTTAAAAGTTCTAAAGGGGACTTTAAATCCATAATTAACTACTTTATTAAAAATAAAAAAATAATACACATTCATAATATAATATATTATCAAAGTGTTTAATACGCAAAAGCAATTAACATCTCTTTCTTTTATTACTTATTTTGCTAAAATAGTTACATGTGGGTTGCTAGCTCAATTGGTAGAGCAACAGACTCTTAATCTGCAGGTTCAGGGTTCGAGTCCCTGGCGACCCACCATTTTTATTGTTTTTAGACATATTAAAAATATGTTTCACCATCGGCAAGAGTGGCGAAATTGGTAGACGCACTGGCCTTAGGAGCCAGCCCTCGAAAGAGGATGGGGGTTCGAGTCCCCCCTCTTGCACCAAAAGGAGAGTCCATGGATAGTAGTAAAGAAAAAAACAGTACAAACAGACTATTGTTTCAAACAAGTCCAATAACTTCTCACCTGTTAAAGACAACCATACAAATTCCAAAAAACATTATCGATCCAATTTATCTTCAAACTATAGAGCTATACAAAAGACAAACAATTTTACCTGGCTTTAAAAAGGATACTATTCCCGCTGAATATCTAAAAGAAAACTTTAAACATGAAATAGAAAACAACCTGAAGAACTTTCTATTCAAACATACTATTTTAGACTTTCTAATGGATCAAATAAGAAGCAAAAAAATAGTACTAACCAATTACCCAAGACTTACTGATATAAAAATTATTCCACAAAAAGAAGCTGCTTTTTCGTTTAATCTTTCTGTTGCAGATCCAATAGAATTAAAAGAATGGAAAAATTTTGTATTCAGGGCACCCAAAAGAAAAAGATATAAAGACCTGGATAGACAAGTAGATTACTTTATAAAAAGAGAATCTACACTATTTAGAAAACAAGATATCGACATTGTCCAAGAAGATGACTGGGTATGCTTTGACGCAGTGCTTCTGGATAAAAAGCAAAAACCAATAATTGCTGATTTCAAAAGTACCTTCTGGATAAAAATTAATAATAAATACCTCACGAAACCATTTCTTCAAGAATTAATAGAAAAGAAAGTTGATGAAAGCTTTATTACCAACAAGCTACCCGGTGAGAATCACTTTTCTTCTGAAGCCAGCAGCAATGAATATCCTTTCTTGATAACAATAAAAATGATAGCCAAAGGCTCATGTTTCTCGCTAGAATCTTTCAAGACTACATTTAAACTTAAGAGCAAGCTTGAAGTTCACAAAAAATTAATAGAAGTCTTCTCTTATAGAAATGACGTTTCGCAACGTAAAACAATAATAGATGAACTATTTCATTTATTACTCTCAAAGCATCGCTTTGAGATACCCAAGCATTTTGTTATCAGAAGAGAAGAAGATATCATACTATCCCTAAAGCAACACCCTGACTATCAAGTATACAAACAACAAGATGACTTTCTTTATCAGATAGAGACTTTAGCCGAGAAAGTCATAAAAGAAGAGATTTTAATAGATCAAATAGCCTATAAAGAAAATATTAAAATAGATCATAAAGATATACAAAATTATCTATATTTATTCAATAACAACAGATTAAAAGAGTTTGTTTATTTCAAGCCCATTTATGAGAAACTCGAAGAGAGTGAACTCCCCTTACAAAAAGGCATGTTAGAGCAGTCCGTATTACGGGAAAAGACTCTAAACCATATTATACATGTTTTGACAAAGTAGACTTGCGCTTTTGGCCTTTTTACGGTAGAATCCTAGTACTTATATAAGTATTTTTAAGCTAAATTATGATTTTCGGGAGTAATACAGATGTCAGTCACGTACAAACCAAGTAATTTAAAAAGAAAAAGAAAACACGGCTTCAGAAAGCGTATGGCAACTAAAGATGGCCGTAAAATTCTTAACAGAAGACGCTCAAAAGGTCGTAAAAGACTAGCCGTTTAAAAAATTTTAACCAGGGCAAAAACTCATATTTCTGCCCTGGTTAACCTGTTAATATCATGACAAATTTCAAAGAACTCTTCTCTTTCTCTAAAAAAGAAATCGATATGGCCTTTTCACAGGCAACTGTTTGCAACCAAAGACGGGGATTAAAGCTTCTGCAAGCCAAACCTGAAGATAAACCCATACCCTTTGGTAAGATGCTTATTGTGATACCGGCTAAAGTTGGTACTGCTAATAAAAGAAATCTTATAAAAAGACGCTTGAAAGCTGTTTTTTATGAAGAGAAACTGTTCGAGAAATCTAGAATCTATATAATGTTGGTGTATAAACCAGCTGTAGACTTAAGTTTTGAACAATTAAAAGAGTTTTTGGTACAAAGTCTATGCGAACAAAGCACATCAAAAGACTCTTAGTCAAAGCCATAATGGCTACTATAGACTCTATTCGACCGCTTCTTGGCCCATCAGGCACATGTATTTACCCTATTACTTGCAGGCAATATGCCAAGCATAACCTAGAACATAAACCCTTTTATGTTGCCATTCCGTTAATTATTCTCAGAGTTTTAAGTTGTAACCCAATTACTGGGATTATTAGACGTATCAAGCAATAGCCCTGGAGCACCGCCCTTTGGGCTCGCTCTGTGCTACCTCAGATTCGCACCCTTTTACGGGTGCACAAAACAACTTTTTCCCAGTTATAATTACAAATATAAATCCAAATCTTATAGCAAACCAATCAAATAAATAGCTGTAAAATACAGGCTAAAACACACCCCTACCGTTTGCAAACACCCTCCAATACTGGAATACTTGAAATAGTTTAAACGAAACACATTTCTTTTACGGGGGACCTTATGAAAAAGATTATTCTATTATCAACATTACTAACTTTAGGTTTAAATTGTGATGCTCAAGCCAGCGTATGGCAAACAACCAAAGATACTGCTACAAATGCATCTAACTATTTGGTTACAAAAGCAAAAGACACAGGCTATGATTTATCTAATGCCTACAAAACTGCAAGAGCCGGCGAATATAAAAAGGCTTTGGGACATTTAAAGCTTGCGGCCAAAGACGCAGCAATTCCTGCAGCAACACTCGCTGGATTATATATCGCATGTAAAACTCCAAGTTGGGTATCAAGCCTGAAAACTCATAGAAAGAATTTTATATTAAAAACAAAACATGAAGCCTTTTGCAAAAAAAGGAACTGTGTGACAAAAGACACCTGGGGTCATAATGTAAATCCTGGGGATAATTATAAGGACTTCTGTCACCCAAATTGGAATACTAAAGGAATATCCAATACTGGAACTCAATTCGTGAACAAACTTAAAGAAGCCTATAATAGTCTTCCTCAAGAACAGCAGAGAGGCCTCACCAGCAATAAAAGCTATGAACAAAATTTAAAAATTCTAGGTGGAGCAAGAGCAGTTGATGGTACCTATGATCACACAATCTGCAACAAAAACAATCAAAACAACCCCTTCTGTAAACATGCAATTGAATGGGAAGGCAAAAGTTTTTACGGTGAGTATAATCCTGACTATCTAATCGAAAATCTAAAACAAAAAACAAACACTCCAGTAAAATTTTCTATGCAAGAGGCCAAGCAAAGCTATATACAACTATTAGATCATTTACATAAACCAGCAAGCAAAACCGTTAACAATATTTACGCTATTGTTAGAAGCTATCCAGAATTTCACGATTGGATACGAAATCTAAGTTCAACTAATAGAGCAAATCTTAAAACCGAACTTAACAATATGCGTGAAAATCTAAAAACCTGTTCAATGCTAGGCAAATCACTGAGCTAGCTTAATAACTAGAAATAAAAAGAGGGGAGAAGTTTAAAAACTTCTCCCCTCTTTTTTGTCTCTATTATCTTTCTTTAGTCTTTGCCAACTCGGCCAACACGCACAGTCGCCATATCATCAGTCGTGAAATACTTAGTACAAATCTTATTCAATTCATCCAAGCTCATCTCTTGAACTCGCTTTAAGACTTTATCATAATAATCAAAACCAAGCTCAAAAGCCTCAAGCTTAGCAAGCATAGCGGCAATGCCTTCGTTACTAGCAGTAAGATCAATCAGATCTTTTAAATACATACGTCGTGTTGCATCAAGCTCTTCGATCTTAGCACCATTTTTAGCAAAATCGTCGATAACACCAAGAAAGCCTTTTTTAGCTTCATCAAGGCTATCTAAGCTCAATATAGATATAACATAATTAAAGCCATGCTCTTTGGCAGCCATAACAGCATAACCACCACCTGCGGCATAAAACAATCCAGTACGTTCTCTTAGTTGGTATACACGTGAACCCATAGAACCAAAACAAATAGTATTCAGAAGCCTTAAAGGAACTAGGTCAGGATTATAAATATCAATTATACTAGGCTTGCCCATAAGAAAGACAACTTGGTCTCTTAGCATAAAATGATCAAGTACTTGATTAGGTTTGAATTCAGATTTAGCGTTATAATCAACTTTAACCCGGCCACCAGACCAACTCTTTAAAGACTCTTTTAGAGCAGATTCCATTTTTCCAGAATCAAAATTACCAGCAACAGAAACTATCACATTTTCAGGTGTTACATATTTCTTGTGTAAGTCATATAAAGTTTTAGAATCAGCAGATTTAATTATTTCTATAGCCTGATCAAAGGTCCAATCGTACGGATGCCCCTTGTAAACAAGATTCTTGAGTAATTTTGTGCCAACATCGTTTGGAGAATCTTTAGTTCTTTCATAAAGATCAATATAAATATTCTTTAATTTATCTATAGCATCTTTACTAAATTCAGGCTTCATTAAAACATGAAAAAAACGATCTATAACATGCTTAAAGTTATCACTTAAACAAGTAAAAGAGCCACCTGTAGAATCATAGGCATAATTTGCACCAAGCCCCTCAAAGAAATCAACATTATCATCTTTTGAGTAACCGTTGCTACCTTCTATCAAAAGGCTCATCATCAAGTTTAAGAGGATGCCATCTTTTGAATTCATATAAAATTCGGCATCTTTGAACCTACAAACTAAATTTAGAATTGGCCACTGACCATTTTGTTTAAATAGAACTTTTAAACCATTATCAAGAGTAAAATCTTTGGTAGGCTTAGGGAAACTAAATTCTAAAGAATTAGGATCTTTTAATTCGGTTACAAAACGAGGTTCTTCTACCGCTGCAGTTCTTTTATGTTTTGCCAAAATCTCTAGATCCATTTTATCAGAATCTTTTTTAAGAGCTTGCCACTGATCTTTTTTATCTTCAGGCAAAGGCAAAATCTCTATTTGGTTCATCAGCATGATATCTAAATATTTTTTTACAAAATCCTGAACTTGCTCTGATGTTATATTAGAGAATTTATTAACCTTATTAAAAACTTCAAGTTCATCTTTGTGAGTAAGATAAGACTTTATCCATTCATAAGTAAAACTAGAAAGCGATTGTAATTTTTGAAAGAACTGTCTAGCTTTTGTGTTAACAACTTTATTTAATTCTTTATCGCTAACACCCTCTTTAGCAATTTTTTGTAACTCTTGCTCTATAGCCTTTCTACACTCTGTAGCTTTACCTTCAACAGGCTCAACAGCCAATAAGAAAAAGCCAGCATATCTTAGATGGAAATCGCTAGAACCAACATCAACTGCAATTTTTTCTTCATCAACCAAGCGTCGATATAACCTACTACCTTCACCATGACCAAGAATAAATTCTACAACAGATAACAGAACATCATCTAAATCTCTTTGTCCTGGAATCAACCAATAAAACCAATGTTGCTCTTTTTGTACATTTTCATAAATACTACTTTTATGCTGAATCAGACTTTGTGGAATACTTGGAGGCTGCTCAGGCTGAACCTGTTCTTTTTTGGGTTTAATACCTTCAAAGTTTTGCCTTGCAAGCTCTACAGCCTCATCAAGATCAATATCACCAACTATAAACAAAGTTGCATGCTCTGGGCCATAATATTTGTTATAAAAATCTTTAAGATCTTGGGCTTTTAAGTTTGCAAGATCTTGCTTATACCCAATTATAGGAAAATGGTATGGATGGTTTGGAGGAAAAAGAAGCTCTGCAGCTTTTTCAAGCATTACCCAAGAATAATTATCTTTATACATCTTGAGCTCTTGAACTACTGTTTTTAATTCTGAAGCCAAGTGTTGTTCATCAAAACGGGCATTTTGCATACAGTCAGCCAAAAGAGGAACAAATGGCTTCCAGTTATTTTTATCTATCTCAAAATGATAACTGGTCATATCATAGCTTGTAAAAGCATTAAAATCAGCTCCATACTTTCTTGCTATTGCATCAAGATCACCCTCTGAAAGTTTATCAGTTCCTTTGAATATCATATGTTCAATTAAGTGTGCAAGACCACGCCCTCCAGCTTCTTCAACTGCAGAGCCGATATCATAGGCAATCTGTAATAATACTTTTGGACAACTTGGATTTTTAAATGTAAGAACTGTCATTCCATTATCAAGCACAATTTTTTTAATATTTTCTGGTTTCATATCCAATTTTACTTTCGTTTTAAAGACCCGACTCTTTGTCTCTTTTCCCTTTTGCATGAAGCTTTTTGATGGTACGAAAAATTGTAATCCAATAACCAAAGCTACAATAAATGAAGATATCATAAAAAACCACTTATACCTTAAAACAAAATTAATAAGATTCATATTTGATTCTCCTTACGTTTCTATTAAACTACTAAAAAAGCTATAACTGAATAATAATTAAAAAAAACTTTTTTTATATAGTAAAAACAATGAACATTTTAATAGTACGAGTATCTGCAATAGGTGATGTAATACATACTTTACCTGCAATTTCCCTAATAAAAAAGTTATATCCTAACTCCAAAATTAGTTGGGTGGTACAACAAAAAGCAGCTAGTCTTTTATTGTCTCAACCATTTCTGGATAAAGTTTGGGTTTTACCTAACAAATTCATAAAACCCAAAAACTGGCGAGTGACACTAAATGTAATAAACGAAATAAGAAAAACTCAATGGAACGCTATTTTAGATTTCCAGGGCATAACAAAAACTTCTATTATTTTATCCTTACTTAAAGGACCTAAGTACGGCTTTGACTATAATAATTCCAGACTAGGCTTAACTAGCTATTTTACTAAGTATCATACAAAACCTGAATACACGAATATTATACAAAAGAATCTTGCCTTAGCTTGCGACGTAGTAAATAACAAAAACTGTCCTACAATAGAAACATTAAAAAAAGATTTTAAATTATTTATACCTGAAGAAAAAAGGCTACAAATAAAAAAGTGGCTCAAAGAAAATAATATAAAAAAATTTATAGCACTAACACCCAATACTACATGGGATTCAAAAGAATGGCCCACTGGAAATTGGCAAAAACTATTAAAAAAACTGGAACAAAATAAAACCGATGTTGTGCTAATAGGTAAGGACTTTGGCAAACAAGCAAAGGATTTAGCAAGTTATATAAACAAAAATAATTTAAAAACATATTGTGCTCCCACCTGGGATCTTTTGGCAACATCATACTTAATATCAAAGTCTGATCTCTTTATAGGACCTGATACAGGGCTTTTGCATATAGCAGATTTTCTAGATAAAAAAACAATAGGGATCTTTGGACCTACCCTCGCCAAAAAGCATGGACCCTTTTTAAACACAGAAAGCATGAAAAACGCTATACAAGTCATATGCCCACACTATTATCAAAAGACTCACGGCAAAAATAAAAAAACTGGCATAAAAATCGATTGTATGTGTAAACTAACACCTGAAAACTTGTTTAATAAAATCATACAAATTTTAAGTATTGGATAACGATATGAAAAAGTATCTATTCACGTTTTTAACCTTTTTTAGCATAAACGCTTTATTTCTATGTAATTGCTACACTCAATTAAATACAAAGCTATCGCTAGAAAAAGCAATTAATATGTCTTATCAACATAATCCAAACTTAAAAGCATTAAAATACTCAACTCAAGCTAGCAAAGAGAATGAAAAAGTTGCGATTTCAGGATACCTACCAAACGTGAATTTAAGTGAAACTCCATATATCACATCAGGAGTAAAAGGAATACACAACAGAATTGGGCTGCGAGCAAGCCAATTAGTTTTCAGCTTTGCAGGCCCGCTACAAGAACGTGGAATAGCAAGAAAGCAAACAGATGTTTCAAGATTAACAGAAGAAGAAAAGAAGGATTATTTACGATATAATGTAGAAGCATCATTCTTGCAATCCTGGCTTTTACAAAGAAAAAACAAATTCATACAAAACTTAAATTTATCCGCTAATCAAAATGTAAAAAAATCTGAACATTCAAATCAATTAAATCTTTTAGACAGAAACGTTTGGCTGCAAGATGAGGCAACCTATGCAGCAAATATGGCTAGTGTGTACCTTTATCCTGACGATATTAGCAATGCCCAAAGCCAACTTGAATTTTTTATTGGTAAAAAATTTAACGACAAAAAAGAAACAATAACTTTGATATGGGATTCTAAACAAGAAATAAAGCTAGAAAACTTACAAAGCTATTATCAAAAGGCATACAAAAACAGGAAAGATATAAAAAAGAAACAAAAAGAAATCGAAGAGAAAAAGGCGACCGAATATTTATATCAAAAAGGTAATGCTCCAGAACTTAGAGTTGTTGGAGAATATTCAAAAATAGGAAGATCCACAGAAAGCAATACAGTAGGAGCATACTTCTCTTGGAATATCTTTGATGGAACAAAGAAACACCACGAACAACATAGAGCCCATGCCCAAATGCTAAAAGCTATGGAAGAAAAAGAAGCTGCAATGCAACAAACACGATATGATGTTCAAAAAACTTATAACGATCTTTCTATTTTGCTTAAACAATTATTCGCTCAAGACGTACAAGTTACACAAGCAAAAAATGATTTCATTTTGAACAAACAAAAATACGAAATTGGAGATATATCAAAAGTAGATTTTGATCAGTCTAAATATAATTGGGAAAATCAAAAATACACATGGCTTACTTTAAAAATACAGACAGCCATAAAAGAACGAGAGCTACAATACTCATGTGGATATCCAGAATGAAAAAAGTTATAACTTTTTTATTATTAACTTCTTTTAGTACTAGCAATTCAGAAGCTATAATTAGCAAAAACAGCGCTGAACAAATACAATTTCTTGTCTCTCTGGCAGGAGCTACAGACCAATTACTTCCAGAAAGATATAAAATCTGGCCTGAACCTACAGTTAAGATCCCAAAACCAGACGGGTGCAAATGTTCTATTTATCTCCCTGGTTTTGCAAGTAGTACTCTTGCAAGTGCTGTATCAGAAAACGAAAACCTTTTTTCTGCTAGTTTAGACGTTCTTATAAAAATTAAAGAAATCTCTAAAAATAATAAATGGGGAACTTTAAAAAACAAGATAGGTTTAACTATTGTCGGTGAAAAGATAGTAGAAATGCTCATAAATACTGGAATTAATAACAGCATAAAACACAGAATTCCAAGACGATTTATTAAAATTCTAACATCTACAACGATTGCAACACTGGGCGAATATATACGTTCAAAAAACATTGATATTACAGAAAAAGCTATAGATAATTTCATAGAAAAAGCAACTATAGAAGTCTTTGGCGAATTAATACAAAGATTTGTGATAGATGACCCTATAGAAAATAAGCTAAGAAATATAGAAGAACAAAATAACAAAATTCTAAAATATATCTTGGAAAATAAAAAAGAGAAATAAAGCTAACTGGAGTAGTATGAATATAAAACGATTCATCACACTTTTATCAGGTGTGATCATACTTGTTTTTATAAGCACAATCATCTATAAAAAATTCATAAAAACAGCTCCTAAAAGATTTTATCAAACAGAATATCCACAAAAAAGAGACCTCTATCAAATAATTAATGCATCAGGGCTATTACAAGTCAAAGATAATATAAAAGTCGGCAGTCTGGTCGCCGGAACAATACTTAAAATTTTTGTTAAAGAGAATGACAAAGTTACGCGAGGTCAACTATTGACCCTAATCGATAATGGTAAAAGCGATACCGATGTAAGGAAAGCTCAAGGGGCTGTAGATAGAACCAAAGCAGAGATTACATACGAACAACAATATTATGCTCGTCAAAAAGCTCTTTTTGAAAGCAACCAAGTATCACAAGATTTTTTCCAAAAAGTAACAAGAGACCTGGTAAAGTTACGCGCAGATCTAATAATGAACGAAGCAGAACTAGAAAAACAGACCATAGAGTATAATAATACAAAAATATTGGCTCCTGATGATGGCATTGTCATATCTGTAGGAATAACTAAGGGACAAAAGATTACAACCGATCTTGATGCAACAGTATTATTTCAAATAGCAGACAATGTAACACAAATGGAAGCAGATTTAGACATTGATGAAAGCGACATCGGACAAGTAAAAGAGGGACAACATGTCCGCTTTACAGTAGGTGCCTACTTAGACAGAGTATTTAAGGGTAAAATTAATAATATTAGCTACTCACCAAGAATCAAGCACGGAATACTTTCTTATAAAGCATCGATAAATATTGATAACAATCACCAGTTATTAAGGCCCGGAATGACAATAAATGCAAAAATTAATATCGCCAAGTGCATAGGCTGTCTTTCTATTTCCAGCCAAGCTTTTCAGATAACAAGCAACTCAATGAAAAATCTAGCCAAAACACTAAACGCAAATATAACCCCACTAGAACGAACCAAAAAGAAAGCTCTAAAGAAAAGCAATACGGGTGATCATTCAGTCAAATATATCTGGGTAGTCGATGGTAATAACTTTATTGAAAAAGCAATGCAAACAAAAACCAATAACGACAATTATTACGAAGTTATAAATGGTTTGAGCGAAAAAGATAAAGTAATAATTGATATTGAAGAAACTGATGAAATGGAAAATTTATACAAAAAAATGTTTAAAGGTAATTTTTGAATATAAAATTATTACTAAAAATATCGTTAAATAGTCTGATCAAACATAAAGGTCGCTCGTTTCTAACAATCCTTGGAATAGTTGTAGGAATAGGGGCTATAATATCTACTCTTGCAATAGGATATGGAGCAGAAGCAAAACTTAGAAAACGCATTCTTGCTATGGGTAATAATTTTATCTTTATAAATGCTAGCAGCGCTAGCGAAGGAAAAACAACTTTAACAAATCGGCGTCCCCCAGGAAAACTAACAGAAACAGACATTCAAGTCTTCAAAAACCAATGTCCGCAAATAAAATATATAACGCCCGTCATGTTTACACGACAATTGATTAGCTATCATGCAAATAATGTCCTCGCTGAAATCAAATGCGGCAACCAGGAATATCTTGACGTTGTAGAAAGAAAAATAGGTAAGGGTAAATTTTTCAGCCAACAAACATTATTAAAAAACAAAAAAGTAATAATTTTAGGATCAAGAACGGCCCAAGAACTTTTCGGTTACCAAAACCCAATAGGACAACCTATTAGTATCAACAAGATTATCTTTACCGTAACCGGGGTTCTTAAGAAAATAAAAAATTATATGGGAATCTCTGACCCCAACTTAGATAACTTTATGCCAATAACAACAGCAAAAAAATATCTTTTACACACAACAGATCCAGCGCTGCACGGTATAGCAATATCAGCAAAGAATATGCAAGACATGGCAACTCTTGTAAAAAAAATAAAAAAAATTCTTCGCTTCAGACATAGACTGGAAGAAAATGAACCCGATGACTTCACTATATATGACCAGCAAGCAATGGTAAAAGCAGCCAAGGGTTCTTCTGGAGTTTTAAATCTATTGCTATTGATTATCGCATCAATTTCACTACTTGTAGGCGGCATAGGCGTAATGAATATTATGCTAGTTTCTGTTTCAGAAAGAACAAAAGAGATAGGCCTACGTATGGCACTCGGGGCTACAACACAAATTATTCTTAGACAGTTTATTTTTGAATCTATAACTTTATGTATCGTGGGAGGAATTATTGGAATAGTTATTGGAATAATTATTCCATATATAGTAAGCATATTTACAGGCTGGATTGTTGTAATAAAATTGTCCTCAATTTTCATTGCTTTTCTTATTACAACGCTGGTAGGCTTAGCTTTTGGATTTTATCCGGCAAAAAAAGCCTCTGACTTGAATCCAGTCGAAGCTTTACAAGATATTTAAGATAATATAATTTTAGTTTGTATGAAAAACTAAAAAATTTACAGGATAAAAATGTTTAATAAAAAAAATATAATCACAATAATATCTATCGTTATAATAATAGGCACAGGAACTTATTTTATATTTAAAAAAACCCAAAAAAAGCCTAAACCACCGTTCCGAACAGAAAAACCTTTACGTAAAGACCTTGTACAATATGTGAACTCGTCAGGAACGCTGAAAGCCAAAAAACAAATAACCATAGGCAGTTTGGAAGCAGGTAAAGTAATTGAGATTTTATCTGACAACAATGATCCCGTTAAAGAAAATCAAGTACTTGCGATATTAGATAATGGAGTCGGCGACAGCAACGTAAAAAAACTTGAGGCAGCACTTGATGAAGCAAAAGCAATTGTCGAATACCAGGAAAAGTTCTTTGCTAGACAAAAACAATTATATGAATCAAACCAAATATCAAAAAATTTATATGAACAGTACACAAGAGATTTAGACGTTGTCATAGCAAAAGTTAAACAAACAGAAGCAGAACTTCAAGTTCAAAAAAACTTCTATAATAATCTATTCATTAAATCACCACGAGACGGAATAATTATTGCAAAAGAAATAGACCTGGGACAAATGGTCACAGCAAGACTGAAGCAACGGTTCTTTTTATGATCGCAAAAGATTTAACCAAAATGGAAGCTAGCGTAAATGTAGACGAAGCTGATGTTGGGCTTGTAAAAGAAGGCCAGGAAGCATTCTTTACAGTAGATGCTTTCCCTAAAGACAAATTTTATGCCAAAGTAGCACAAATACGTTACCTGGCTAAAATAGTCGATAATGTTGTAACTTATGCAACAATCATAAATATAGCCAATCCTGTTTTAAAGCTCAGGCCAGGCATGACAACAGATGTTAATATAAAAGTTGCAGAATGCAAGAATGGCCTAATAGTACATAACAAATCATTAAGAATAAATAGTGTTTTACTTGAAGGTCTTGCCAAAAAGATCGAATTCCAATTTGAAAGAATTCCTGGAACAGATGCAACCACAGAGCTAGATAATGTTTGGATTGTTGAAAATGGAAATACCTTTAAGCAAATAGAAGTCGAGCTAGGAGTTCGAGAAGGTGCATTTACTCAGATCATTGGCAAAATCGATGACAACTCTAATATTTTAACAGAACTAACAGATCTAAAAAGAGATTCGGACTTTTTGAAACAATTTTTTGCAGGCGCCGGCGGCGGAATAGGTAAGAAATAATGGCTCTTCTACAAGCTATAAATCTAGTAAAAACTTATTGTATGGGACAAACCAAAGTAAAAGCTTTAAACGATGTAAGTTTTTCTATAGATAAAGGAGAATTCGTTGCCATCACAGGAACCTCGGGTTCTGGCAAATCAACACTTATGCACCTTCTTGGTTGCCTTGATATTCCAACGTCTGGTCAATATCTAATAGAAGATAAAAACGTTGCAAAAATGACAAAGAACGAGTTAGCAAGAATTAGAAACCAAAAAATCGGTTTTGTTTTCCAAAAGTTCCACTTATTACCTGATTTAACAGCAACTGACAATGTTGCTTTACCAGGACTATATGCAGGCGACACAGAAAAAGATGCTCGACAAAAAGCTAATTCATTACTAGAGCTAGTAGGGCTGCAAGAGCGCGCTGACCATTTTCCATACCAACTATCAGGAGGGCAACAACAACGTGTTGCTATTGCCAGATCATTAATAAATAATCCTGCAATAATTCTAGCAGACGAGCCCACAGGAAATTTAGACAGCAATACAGGAAATACAATTTTAGAGCTATTTAAAACACTAAACACTAAGAATCAAATGACTATAATTATTGTTACACACGAACATGAAATAGCACATCAAACAAAAAGAATTCTAGAATTGGTAGATGGTAAAATAAAATCTGACAAAACCATATAATTAAGAAATTTAGATATGAATAGTTACAGACTGCTTCTTACATCTTTAAGATCGTTAAAAAAACATAAATTAAGATCTTTATTAACAACACTTGGCATCATTGTCGGTATCGTTTCTATAATCGCTGTGATGTCTATAGGCCATGGCGCAAAATATAAAATCAAACAGAAAATCGAAAGTATAGGCACAAATTTTATAATCGTCCTTGCCGGCACACCAAAAAAACTTATAAATAATAAAGGTGGCGGAGGAGCAAACTTAACGCTGAAAAAAACAGACCTACAAGCCATACTAGAAGAATGTGATGAAATTGCTGAAGCTTCCCCCGGAATAATAAAAACGGGCAAAGCAATATATGAGGGTAAAAACTGGCAATGCATGATTAGCGGCGTAGGCGCTAATTATACCAAAATAAGACAATGGGACCTGACTCAAGGTTCTTATTTTACTGATCAAGACGAAAAAGGCAGTAAAAAAGTAGCGGTTATTGGTCAGACAGTATTAAAAGAACTTTTTGGCAATACTGATCCAATAGGCAAAACTATACGTATTAAAAAAATTCCGTTTAAAGTTCTTGGTGTTTTGTCTGAACGTGGAAAAACTCCCGACGGAAGAGATGAAGATGATGCAATTTTTATACCATATACAACAGCACAAAAAAAATTAATGGGTATTCAAACTGGTAATTTTGCTGCAATTATTATATCTGCTAAACATAAAGACCGTATGGACCAAGCAGCTATTGAAATTGAAGCAATTCTGAGGCAACAACACAAACTTAAACATTCAGACGAAAATGATTTCACTATTTTTACACAAGATGATATATCAAAAGCTTCTGACGCAGCAACCCAAGTTCTTAATATTTTATTATTTATAATAGCCTCTATCTCATTAATTGTCGGCGGAATAGGCATCATGAATATTATGCTTGTTACTGTCGCGGAACGAACAAAAGAAATTGGAATTAGAATGGCACTAGGTGCTACAACCCAAACAATCTTACTTCAATTCATGTTAGAAGCCGTCGTAATTTGTCTTCTTGGCGGAATTGCTGGAGTAATACTTGGAGTCCTTGTAGCTCAGGCAGTCAGCCTTGCGCTAGGCTGGCCGATCTCCGTATCGGCAAACTCTATAGTAATTTCACTATCTGCGTGCGTTCTAATCGGCTTATTTTTTGGATTCTACCCTGCAAGAAAAGCTGCCGCTCTAAATCCAGTTGACGCTCTGGTTGATAAATAGGATATATAAAGTTAGAAATAGCACAGAAACATAAGCTCTGTGCTATTTACGAAATATTTTACTCTTCTAATCTAATTTAAAGAAAGCTAGGCGTCTTCGTTTTTTACCTAGTTTATAAGCTTTATACTCTTTAATTAAACCTTCAAATTTAGGGTTTGGCTGCCATTCATCGGTAACCCAATAAATAAGACCTGCATTTTTATATGTGCAACCAGGCTTAAACATTCGACAAAGCTCAGCCTCATCTATTGCAGCGCGCGTAATAAAAAAATCAACCTCAGCGTTAGTAGTTCTCAAGAATGTTCGCCAGTCCATACCACAAACTTCTATATTTTCCAGTTCTAGTTCGTCAATAACAGCTTCTAAGAAGTTTTGTTTCTTTTTACTAACCTCAATTAAAATAACTTGCAAGTTAGGATATAAAATCTTTAACGGTATACCAGGAAACCCTGCGCCACTACCAATATCAACAATTAGTTTTGTTTTGTTTAAGTCAACAAAATCTCTCAAAACAATAGAATCTACAAAATGCTGTCTAACTATGCCACTTAAATCTTTAATAGCAGTTAGATTAATGTTCTGATTCCATTCAGAAAGCAGCTTTTCATAAGCTTGGAACTTCTCAAGCTGAACGTTCGATATTTTTTGATCTCTTGCGAAATCTACCCACACTTTTTCCGGAGCTTTTTCTCTAATTTTTTTCATACTAAAAATCCCTAAAATTCAAAATATAGATTTTCAAACACTATTTTTGCTAAGTTGTAACTAATAATAAAAGTTTTTCTTCAATAAAACAAAGGCTAATATTATGAATATATCTAGAATGATACTAAATTTTTTACTATTTATCACCCTTTTTATAGCTAATTCAACTCAATTAAGGGCTGATAACAGGATTATAATATATCTAAATAACGCACCAGAAGGGGCAATTAATTCAGCCGAAGCTGAATACGTAAAAGAGTTGAAAACTAAAAAAATAGTCTATTTGAGCAGCAAAACCCCCGCCCAAATGAGCCAAAAAATACTCAAAAACGAACTTAAAAGATATATGACACCTAATCTTGGCGGATTTATTGCTCTTTATGCTGGCTATATCGACTATTCAAGCAATAAAGGCCTTATCTCATTCCCTTTAAGGCATGAAGCTCCTAAATTATATTTGGCTATCACACCAAGTGTCGAGCTTGTAAGAGCAAGAGGCAACACTGTCTCGCACCAAAAATATATGCTAAATGTACCTACTAAGATCTATCTTTTTGAAAAGAAACAAGACAAAAACAAGCAATTCTTTTGGCATGTTAGTGAAGATAAAGTCCCTGCAAATAGAATTGTAAGTCCATTAACAACTATGTTGCTTACCAAACCTAAAAACGTTTTTGTAACACTTGGCGATTTTATTTCTAACGACAGCAAGCATATTATATTGCCAGACAATATCTACGCTTTAGGCATATCTGGCAACAATAAAATTCTACTTAACAGTCTTAATACGAATTTATACTTTGAATCTATAAAGTATATGGAGAAAAAGATCAGCGAAATTATTTATCAAAAGATGATCGCTAATTTGTAATTACCCCTGCATTTGCTTAATCAAATTAGTAGAAGAAAAGCCATCTTTAAAAGTCACAACTTCAACAGAGCCGCCATTTTGAATCATAAAGTCATGGCCTGCAATGTTTTCTTTTTTATAATCTCCACCCTTAACTAAAACATCCGGCCTTAAATACTCTATCAACTCTTTTGGCGTATCTTGATCAAACATAACTACAAAATCAACTTTACCAAAAGCCGCCATAATCTTTGTACGCTCAACCTCTGTTTTTATAGGCCGGCTATCACCCTTAAATCTCTTCACAGAAGCATCTGTATTAATGGCAACAACAAGAATATCACCAAGCTTCCTTGCTTCGTTTAAAACATGAATATGTCCCAAATGTAGAATATCAAAACAACCATTAGTAAAAACTATTTTTTTATTCTCAAGCCTTAACCAATCTAATTCTATCTTGAGCATGGCCCATTCAGTAAAAATCTTTTCTGTTAAATCTACACTTTTATCAATAAGTTCATCTAAAGATACGGCATAGGTTTTTAGATGGGATACAGCCACGGCTGCTGCATGATTGGCAAGCTTTAAGCATTGTTTTATTGGCAAATCAACAGATAGGCCCAAAGATAAAAAAGCAAGAACGGTGTCTCCGGCACCAGTTAAATCAAAGACTTCTCTTTTGCAAGCAGGAATAAAGAAATCCTCATAAGAAGAAACAAATTGGATACCCTTTTCCCCCATCGTAACAACTAAACCATCTAGGGATAATACGTTACACAATTTTTTGCCGTTTTTAATTACAGAATCCTGTCTTGATAATCCGTAAAAATCTAAAATCTGACAATATTCTTTGTAATTAGGCTTTAAATAGTTGATACCCTTATATTTATTAAAATCAGGGCCTTTAGGATCTAGCAAAATTTTACAATTTCGTTCTTTTGCCATAAAAATAATTTCCGACAAAAGATCTTTGGTCAAAACCCCTTTTGCATAATCTGAAGCTAGAATTATTGTATTAGGTAAAATAAGTTTATCAATTTTTTGTATTAACTTTTTGTATTCTGTTTCGGATAAGCTATTATTATCCTCTGTGTCTATTCTTAAAAGCTGTTGATCTCCAGACATAACTCTTCTTTTACAAGTAGTTACCCGCTCATCACTTTTTACTAAGTTACTCTCAGAAATTCTGTTTTTCTTTAATATCTCAATTAAATTTTGCGATGCCCTATCAGTTTTATTTATTATGCCGACTAAATCTATATTGCAACCGATTTGCTTACAGTTCAAAGCAACGTTGGCAGCACCGCCAAGACTCCATTCCCGCTTTTGTTCCCTTATAACAGGAACAGGTGCCTCTGGCGATATACGTGTAACATCTCCGAAAATATATTCGTCCAACATTATATCACCAACAACTAAGATTCTTTTCTTATCAGACGTTTTAATTTTATTTATTATATTCTTCATAAACTCAAGACAATTTTTATTAACTCTATTAGGGACAAACGAAATTAAAGTTTGCCCAGAATACAAATTGTGTCAACCCATTTAATAGCCACAGGAGTAGAAAATGAAGTTCCAAATATCCTTTGATTTTACAGACCTAGAAAAAGCACTTGAAGTTGCACAAAAGGTTGCACCTTTTGTTGATATCTTAGAAGTAGGCACCATACTAATTTATAAATCCGGAGTCACAGCAGTTGAAAGATTTAAAGATAAATTTCCTGATAAAATAATCTTTGCTGACGCAAAAATAGTAGACAGACCAAGAGAGGCTGTAGAAATTTTTTCTCAAGCCGGAGCCGATTACATTTCTGTTTTAGCTGGTACAAATAATGATATAATAAGGACCGCAGCACAAACAGCACATTCAAATAAATCTAAAGTAGCACTTGACCTTGTTGATGCATATTCACCAGGACAATCAGTAATGGACGCTAAAACATTGGGTGTAGATTTAATACTTTGTCACAAACCTATCGCTCCAAACAGACTGAATGATAGCCTTGCTGATTGGCAATATGTAAGAGGTAACACTAGCTTGCCACTATTTATAGCCGGTGGTATAAATAAAACAAATATATCAAAAGTACTGGAACTAAAGCCCCAAGGAATTGCTCTTGGTTCTGTTATTACAGATGCTGATGATCCTGCAAAGGAAGCTGAGTATTTTAGAGCTCTAATAAAATAGAAAGTAAAAGTTATGTTTAAATATGAAGTTCAAGAACAACTAAAGCCATCAGGTCTAACAGGAATTTCAGACGAACAAATCAATGATCACTGGAATCTATATGTTGGCTATGTAAACCAAGTTAACAAACTAAATGAAGAACCTAATCAATCTGATAAACGCAGAAGATATGGCTTTGAATATAATGGTATGGTTTTACATGAATGCTATTTTGGCAACTTAAAGAATGGCACAGAAAAATTGGAATCTGGCCCACTTTATACCGCAATAGAAAAACAATGGGGATCTTACGATAACTGGCTACAAGACTTTATTAATACAGGCAAAACCAGAGGCATAGGCTGGGCAATACTATATAAAGACCCTAAAACTGGAGACTTAATTAATTGCTTTGTTGCCCAACATCAAGATGGCAATATAGCAGGTTTTGTTCCAATTCTTGCTATGGATGTCTGGGAACATGCCTATATGGTTGATCACAAAGCCGGTGGACGAGGTGATTATATAAACGCTTTTATTAAGAATATTAACTGGCCCGTTGCTGAAGAGAGATATAAATAAATAGCACCCCTGCACACGCAGGGGGGCTAACACAATGTCTCAGTACATAAAGTGCAGCTTACATGATTACAAGATTAAATTATTTATAGAGAGCTTAACGGCCTCGACGGCCCGATCAGAATACCCGCCAGCCAAAAGCATTAATATGGGAATTGCATGGGTTTGAGCAACAGAAAAAACAAACCTATCCCGTTCAGTAACACCATCAAAGCTAATCTGCATCCCACCCAATTTATCACCTAATAAAACATCTGTTCCTGCATTATAAATAATCAAATTTGGCTGCACTTCTTGAACAGCTTTATCAAGGTTCTCTTTTAGCAGTGCCAAATAATTATTTGTGCTTATATCCCAAGAAACGGGGGAATTATAGGGTCCATACTCAGGATCTTGGCCTTTAGGATAAGCATCACGATTATAAATATCAAAGACAAAAACTTTATTGTGATAATAACGGTTATTTTTAAATATAGACTTGTAACCGTTACCCTGGTGCGCATCTAAATCGATTATTAAAATTTTGGATTCAGGATACTTTTGTAAAAACTTATAAGATGCTATAGCTATATCATTAAAAAAACAAAATCCTCCACCCGAACCGGCTTTAGCATGATGAAATCCTCCGGACAAATTAACAGCAACCCCATATTTTAAAGCTAAATCACAACCTAAAATAGTACCACCAGTTGCTAATTTAGCCGGTAAAAGGAATAATTTATTTAACGCATCACTTTTTATTTCTACAAATTTTGGAATCCCCATCACAGATGCAATAAATGCAGGATTATTTAACTTATTTAAATATTCATTAGTGTGAACTAATCTTAAGTCCTTATCTGATACAGGTTCAGGACAATAAAAAAAATCTTTATTCAGTTCTAGCTCTTCAGATATAAATTTAAAAATCTTTTCTTTCTTTTTTAGATCAAAGGGTAAAAACTCTGAAATATCATATGTGCAAGTTGCCAAATACGACAAGCAACAAGGAGTCGACGAAGAACTTAAAACCGTATCACTCATGCTTACCATTGGGTTAATATTATAGTTTTCATGATAAATAATAGGTATTTCTTTAGATAAAAGAACTTGCGTAAAAACACAAACGTTTACTAAAAATATAAGTAAGAGAACTCTTTTTTTCATCTAGGAACTTTAAACTTTGAAATTAAAGTACTTATAAAAAAGACTTTTAGAAACTGGCCGGGAAGAAATGGAAAAAGTCCAACACTTAATAAGCTCATAAATTCAAGATTTGGGACAAAAAACTGTAGTTGAAAAAGCCCCACTAAATACTGTAAAAAACCTGCAACTAATAATTTTGAGAAAGTTATAAAAGAATTATTCTTTTTATAACCTCTGGTTGCAGCCAAAAAAATCATACCTAAAGCCCAACCAAAAATATATCCTCCAGTTGGCCCAGCAAGCTTTGCAATCCCACCAGCAAAGCCAGAAAAGAATGGTGCACCAAAAGCTGTTTGTATTAAACATATCAAAAATGCGTATACAGCTGGCCAGCCTAACCATAAGGAGCATAACCATACAGGAGCTGGCTGCAAGCTTATTGGAACAAAGTTAAATGGTAAAGGGATTATAATTTGTGAGCATAATGCATAAAACCAAGAGAGCAATAAACAAAAAACAAATTTACCAAGCTTAGAATCTGGGTATCTTATATATAAATTCAAAGATTGAACAATATTCACTATCTGCGCCTTTACTTTAGAATTAAAAATCATAAACAAAGATAACAGATATTCTATATGTTAAATTTCTTTTCGCAAACGGGTCAAAAAATACTCATAACCTTTATCACCCTCTTTTTCTTTTTAGCATCAGAACTTTTGCGAGTTTTACTAGAAAACTGAATAGAATACAAATGCTTTAACTCTTTGACAGTTGTAGCCTGCAAAGCACTTTTATCTGGTCTATAACCCATAAACCTTGGAAAGCGCAATGCCATACCTAACTTTTCAGAGCTGCCTCCGGCAGCATGAAGAGGCGAAAGAGTAATCTCGTCTGCACGAATCATACAAACAATATCAGGATTAACCCAAACATCAGGATACAACTCTTTTGCGCACTCAACATTTTTGGGCTTATCAGAAACTTTAATCTTATCGCACTTTTCTTTAACTTCTTTCCATTCATCATCTTTCAACCCTGTTCCAATCTTTGCAACAGTTTCAAAGCAATCTTTCTGTTTATCATAAACACCAACAAGCAAAGCCCCAATACCAAAAGATGCACGTTTACCACGTCCAGCATAATACCCAAGGATCACACAATCTATAGTATCATCAAGCTTGCCAGTCTCTTGTCTTTTTAATTTGACCCAATTAAAGTTTCTTTTACCTGCTTGATATATTGCATCAGGCTTTTTGACAACCAGACCTTCAAGGCCTGCAGAGATATTTTGAACAAAATAATTTTCTAAATCTTTGTAAGTTTGGATCTTCTTTTCATCAATTGCAAAAACAGTATCTTCTTTTTTTACTTCTTTATTATCAACAATTTTTAATAAAATATTCCTACGGTGTTCATGTGTAGCGCCCAATAAAGATTTATCATTAAAATATAAAATATCAAAGAAGTATAACTTTAATGGAAACTCTTGTGCGGTAACTGCAATATCATGTTTTCTTTTTCTTTTTACAGTCTCTTGAAAAGGTAAAAATACCCCAGAATGCGTATCGTATGCTATCGCTTCGCCTTCGGCAACAAAAGTTTCTACATTTAATTTTAAAACAGCTTCTTTTAGGTCCGGAAACATGTCAGACATATCTTTTAGATTACGGGAAAAAAACCTAACTATTGCTGGACTCTTTGTTTTATCTATATGAACCTGCAGCCTGAATCCATCTAGTTTTGGTTGAGCAATACACTCTCCAAGTTTTTCTACAATAGCCTTTGCATCCGGCAAACGTTCTGCGGCGGCAAGACGAATTGGAACACCCGGGGTAATACTCATTTCTTTTATACCCTCGAGCCCATCCTTTTTTAATGTTTTTATAATAAGACCAATATCAACACAGACATTATAGGCTGCCTCTAGATCTTTTCTTATAGATTTATCACCTGCATACATCCATGAAAATGCGTCAAGAAGTGTCATATCAGAAAAACCTAGTCTAAGTTTTCCTAAAATTATACGTACGATATATTTAGCTGATACAGGCTCTAGCTCTTTTAATAAATCCAAAAGATATTTTTCTTTTTTTTCTTGTGAACCGGTACCTGAAAGTTCTAAAAACTCATGTAATTTTTTATTAATTTGAGATACCGTCAAATGTTCTTTATTTGATAACTCCCATTCACTTTCTTCTAATATCAGCCCCTGATCTCCAATTTTTTTTGTTTTTGCTGTAATTGCTGATTCACTGCTATCAAGAAGTTTTGCAATCACTTTTATCATACCTTTTGAAGCAAAATTAAATTGTGACCCAATATAAGTTGGGTTTAAGTTACCCAAAGAGAAGTATGATATTATTGCAGCCTCTCCAGGTGTAGCCTTTTTCAAAAGATCTGCAAGTAAATAGGTTATTTTTAAACGAGAAGATTCTTGTTCTATTTTATTAAAGCTATCGGCAACATCCACAAATTTCATATTAAGATCCTATGAATAAATTTTTTAGTTAATTAGGTTAATACTAGTTTAATCATAAAATCAAATTTCATAAACTCATGTAAATAAAAAGAGGCTCCCATATAACCGGAAGCCTCTTTAACTTAGAATATATAAGCCTATACATTAATTTAGGGCCGTTTTTTAAAAATATCTTCAAATGATCCTAACATTTGCCTTTGGAAAAAAGCATTAGAATCATCCTCATCACCATACGAAAAATCTGGATACACATCACTTGCAGCAGGTGAAGGCGTACGAGCAGGATCAACAGAGCTGGAAGAAGAACTTGAAGATGATGAACTCGAAGAAGAAGAACTACTTTCAAAGTTCCTGCTTACAAAAAGAGCCGAAGAAAATGAAGATGAGCTTTGTGGATAATCCGATTCTTGAGCACTATCAATAGCTATAATAAAACCTTTCATATGATTTTTCATATTTATATTTATGTTTTCCAAAGGTTTTACCTTTAAGTTAAGTCCAAAAACCTCTAATATCGTAACAAATTCACTTGTTTTTCCTTCACGATATTTTTGCGTTAAACAATCCACCTCAAAATCATCCGTAAAATTATCAATATTTAGCTTTATTTTAATCAAATCAATCCATTTTTTTAGAAAATTAAAATGATATTGTAAAAGTATTGAGGCCATCTCATCTGAAGTTTTATTTAAATCATAATCAAGCATTATTATTGGAAAAGCTGTATTGATTGTCTTTAAACCAAAAAAGTTTTTAAGTTTTGAGTGTATTACCATATTTAAGTCGATACCTTTATACCTACCTATTAAGTGAACATTATCATCATCACCACTTACAAAAGCATTACCACTCAAATACTGCATATAAACATTTAAAGCTCTCCGTTCTATATCTTTAATACTCCATTCGTCAGGATAAAAAGTAGAAAATTTAAACTGAGAAACTTTTTCTTGTATTTCAGGAGACTTCGATTTTCTTTGCGTCCCTCCAATACATCTAATGCATTCCCAAAGACCAACTCTTAATCCATTTTTAACAGGTTGGGTTAAATTTTCATGTGAAAGACTAAAATCATTTCCATTACCATCTTTTGAAACAGTTTCAAGTTCAGGCAAACGATGACCACCTTTAGGAGAACAACCCTCAACACGAGGTGTTAAAGTATGACCTAGATTAAAAACAACTAGGTGTTCTCTTGTATTTTTTATAAATATTTTTTCATCTTCTGTAAGTAATTTATCATTTTTTTGAAGTGATTGTTCACGCAAACTAAATTGTGTTTCGTTTATCGCGTCTATCCATGTTTTATTCTCTTCGCTAAAGTCTTTAGCACTTTTTCTTTTAGGTCTTTCTTTATATAAATCAACTTTTTGTCTTTCTTTCTCTCCCATACGTCTTTTTTCATCTTCTGTAGGTAATTCGACAAATAATAACTTTAGTAAATCTTTGTCTTTAGAATTACGTACAAAATAAACATATTTAAAAACTCCTTCAGAACCTTTCCTTTTAATAGTCTTACAAATACAATCCCTTATATAACGACGCAAAGAAACTTTATCTGTAATATTAGGAGGATTAGGCAAACTAAAAAGCCCTTTAATAAAATCAATATCTCTGTCTTCTTCATCAAGAAGAATACTTTTTATAGCTTCGTTAACAACAGGACAACCTTTCTCTATCTTCTGAGCAAGGCGAGAAACAAACTTAACTTTTCTTTCTATTTTTTTCATCAATAAATCTGTATAATATTTCGGAAATTCAGAACAAACATTTTTATCAGCTTCTTCAAAAACAGGACTTGGCTGTCCCGGCGAAGTCACAAAAAAAGTATCACAAATTCTACTAGGCGTACCCTGAAGACTTGGGCCTTGATGATTGTCTGGAGTCTGAGGACGAGAAGAACTTTCTTCTATTTCCATTTCTGATTGTAAATATTGTAAATTAAGTTCAGCTTCTTCATCATCCTTATCAACGGTAAGCCTTTTACTTACACCAAGATTCTTCGTCTTAGGAGTAAGACCAGTACTACTACTGCTACTGCTACTACGCTTGGCAGGAATTAATGGTACTGAAGAAGTTGATGATGATGGCGCCGGAGTAAATACAGCATTATGGCCATAAGAACGCATACATGGCTCTTGAACACGAGGATCAGTTCTACGTTCAGGTGTAGATGTAGAATCAAAATGCTCACTGTTTTCTGTATTTTCTTCGGAATCCTCCATAGAAAACACAGAAGAATTCAAACTAAAACAACATAACAAAGTTAAAACTAATTTCTTTAAAAATTTATTATCTTTTATCATATATATAACCTCCTAAAAACGTATAAAACTATTATATATTCAGATAATATCATATATATTACAAATAGTCAAAATATGGCTATACTGTACAAAAAAGCCATATTTTTGTTAAAAACTAATAAAAAAGATCTTTTTTTGAGTAAAAAATCAAGAAAAACGATTAAATGGGTTATTCTAAAAGAAAATAGACTCTATTTCTGACAAAAATGGAGCACAATCTAGACTAAAAACAACCAAATTATTTCTAAGATTAAGAATTTTTAATTTTGTAAATTTCTTGATACCTTCAGGGACATCCATTAATTTATTACTACTAAGATCAAGTTCTTCGACCCGATCACTTACTCTCTGGGTATATATTACATATAAAATTTTATCCAGATCCGCATAATCCAGTTTTTTACCAGAAAGATCTATTTTTGTTGTTTCTTTAAGACCCTTCATAGCAGATATAACACATGATATCAGCTCAGTTGTCATTCCCTTAAGCAGGTCTTTATATATAGGATTGTATTTAAAACATGATTCTATTTTTGGTGCAAATAAAGAACAAAAAGATAAATAAAATAATAAGCTTATAAATATGACGCCGAATTTATTCTTTACCATGATAAGCTCCTATCAAAACCTATAATAAATTAACTCAATATAAGAAAAAGCATACTACTTAAATTTTGTTTAGAAATCAAGAAAAAAGGGCCGCCTTTAAAAAGTCGGTCCGAACATTATTTGGTAGTCACACAGGGACTCCAAGCTCCACAAAACAAACTAACACTTTATCTCAAGGTCTGGTTTTTTGACCTTAATATCCTTAATGAAATCCTCGATTCCCTGAATCTTCTCAGAAACAACCAAGCGTCTCAAATTTGGGCAATTATTAATCAAATAACTTAAACCTACGGTTGTAATACTTGAACATTGCCTTAAGTTTAAAAGCTCTAAAGAATTTTTTAACTTTCCATTGGCTAAATACCGTAAACCCAAATCCGTTATCGCTTTAGTCCTACCGCAAAATATTAAATATTTAAGCGAAGTAAATTCTGCCAAATATTTAAATCCACTATCTGTTATTTTTGTTGAAACATACGCGTAAGTTCTCAGGCACTCCAAACTGGACCTCGACCCTTTTAATAAAGATGCTAAACCTATGTCCGTTATATCTTCTACATGAAGCTTTCTGAACTGAAAACATGTACATCCAGCTAGAAATCTATTGGTATCCTCCGAAGAACACGGACCTAACTCCAACTCCTCTAATGAGATCAAATATTCCAATGATTCCAATAAAACATCCACCATCTCGGAAGACACTTTCAAAAAACAAGTTTCAAGTTTTTTAAGAGATTTAAAATGAAATAAGCATCCAAAAGCGTTTTCGCTTTCCTTTTCCTTTATTAAATCGCGACGAAGTCTTAAAGTTGTAACAGCTTCCGGATTCAAGCATATTTTAGCATAAAGCGCATGAAATGATCTTGGACAAAAAACCTCGCCCTCCGTTTCTTCCATTGCAGATAACCAAGACATAGAAAATGAAATCGCTAAAATTGAAAAAAGAATTTTAATTTTATTCTTTAACATAAGAAAACACCTATATTTAAAAAGTATAAACTTAACTTAATACAAGAAGAAGTATACTACTTAAATTTTGTTTAGAAAACAATAAAAAAGGCCCGACTTTTTAAAGTCGGGCCGAACATTTTATGGTAGCGGCGCAGGGACTCGAACCCCGGACCTATGGATTATGATTCCATCGCTCTAACCAGCTGAGCTACGCCGCCAAAACTTAGAACTTAATGTTCTTTATCTTACTATTGTCGAAGACGAATTCAAAGATAGATCTTAAAAAGAAAACGCCGGATATTATAGTAGCAATTATACCAAGCATTAAAACAACTGCAAAGCCCCTAATAACAGGTCCACCGAAGTAGAATAATACAAGACCGGTTAAGAAGGTTGTTATGTTTGCGTCAATGATAACACCCATTGCTCCTTTAAAACCATCATTAATAGATTTTCTCATGGTAGTACCAGTAGCTACCTCTTCTTTTACTCTCTCATAAATCAGAATAGACGCATCAATCGCCATACCGATCGTCAATATCATACTAGCTATACCAGCTAAATTTAAAGCTGATTCAAAATATGATAAGAAGAGTAAAATTAGGAACATATTATAAATTAAAGCAATTATTGCAAACAAACCAGGGATTCTATAGTAGAGAATACTAAACACAAACAAGAGCAAGAGGGCAACAATACAAGCAAGCAAACCCTTATTAATAGAATCTTGCCCTAAAGATGCTCCAACTCTAGTTTCTTGTTCAAGTTTAATTGGTGCAGATAATGCTCCAGATCTTAAGACTAAAGCTAAATCTCTAGCTTCTTCTGGCGAAAAGTTACCAGAAATCTGACCGTTACCACCAATTGCAGTTTCAATATTAGGAGCAGAATAAACAACATCATCAATTACAATAGCAAGCTGTCTTCCAACATTATTTCCTGTAAGTTCCCTAAATTCTTTTGCTCCAGAACTATCAAGCTTAAAGTTAACTTGAACTTTATTAAACTCACCATAAGAAATTCGAGCATCTGTAATGTGATCACCACTCATATCCTGATAAGCAGAAACAAGGTACCAACTTCTTGCGTCATCTTCATCATCATAATTACTACCGTTACGTCTACCTGGAATAATCTTTTTATCACTAGGAAGATCATAATCATAATCAGCCAACAAAGACTCTTTTGAAGATGAAACCTTCTCTACTAAACTAAAATCTAAGTGAGCAGTCTTAGTTATAACGTCTTTTACACGTTCTGGGTCAGAAACACCTGGCATCTGTACAACAACTTGTCTTTCACCATGTTGCGCAACAGTAATACCTTCAACACCAAAACCACCAAGTCTGTTTCCTAAAATATTTACAGCTTGTTCAACAGAACTAATTCTAATTCTTTGTTCTTCTGCAGGAATAAGACTTACGGTAACCATGGATCCTTTAAAGGATGTCTTTAAAAGAGGAACTTCTTTTTTAATCAAGTTAGAACAAACTTTAGCAGATTCCTCATCATTAAAAGAAAGATTCAAAAATTTGCCTTTTAATTCTTTCTTTTCAGGTGAATTTTTCAAAGCTTTTTTAAACAATTGATCTAAAGTTTTACTTTCTGTTGCAAGTTTATTCTCAATAGCTTTTTCAACGTCTACACCTAAAACAAGATATGTTCCACCCTGAAGATCAATGCCCAATTTTAATCTAGGCATTCTTATCGATTCCCAAGCTTTTTGGAAAAAAGAAAACTTTACGCCCTTTTCTTCTTCTAATTTCTTAACTCTTTGCGTATCAATAGAAAATAAAAAATACAAACCAATAATTGCTACAGCTATAAAAGCCATAAACTTCGAAAGAAAAATTTTCGCTAACTTACTCTTCATAAAACTCTCCTATAAGAATAAAAATTTATCATAATAATTCCAAAAAAAATGGTGCCGAGGAGGGGACTCGAACCCCTATGGGATTTCTCCCGCTGCCCCCTTAAAGCAGTGCGTCTACCAATTTCGCCACCTCGGCATAAGTTACATAAATTCAAAATATAAGATATGCAGAATTTATCATATTATAGAAGTGTTGGCAAACTTTTTAATACAGAAAAATAAGAGTCCCCCGTTCGTATGGTGCGACATGTTCACTACGAACGAGGAATTTAGTTCAACTTAAACTATTATGAAGGCATACCCATCGGTGCAGAAGGTGCTGCTGGCATACCAGATGGTACAACTGGTGATGCTGGAGTAGTGGGCATACCAGATGGCGCCGAAGCTGGAGCGGGCATTTCTGACGGTGCAGACATTGGAGCCGGTGTTAGCACTGGTTCAGGTGTTTTGGGCTCTACCTTTGGTTGCACAGTTTTACTTACAGCAGTAGCACTCTTTTGTTCTGCTTGAGGCTCTTTTTCTTCTATTCTATGTATCTTCTTTTTTACTGCATCTATAAAATTATTTACTGATTTTTGTAAATAATTTTTATAAAACCACATAGAATATTCTTTAATTTTTCCGAAAACAAAAGCTACTCCATCTAAAAATTTACCAAACATATATTGCGCAGTGTGCTTCCATCCAGAAACCTGAACAGTTGCTACTGTACCCTGAACCCCCAATTGTTGCATCATCTCTAATTTCTTTGTAATTTGCTGACTTCTTTCTTTCCTGATTTTTTCTAAATTTGCACGCCTTGCTTCAATCTCTTTTTTTTCTTTGCTAAGTTTTTTAATTTTTTCATCTATTTGTTGCTCTTGAACTCTAACCTTACTTAAAACAGGATCTGTACTTACACCTGCTGGAGATTTTGCAACAGCAACTCCAGATGCAATTCCTGGTTGTATTTCTTTTTTAGATTGTGCAATACCAGTATTAAAAAGATCCATAAACCATTCAATTATTTTTTTTGCGTAAGTAGCAACAGTCGCAACAATATTGACCCCTAAATCGAAGATGTAACTTTTAGTGCCTTTTTTTTTTAACTTAACCGAGGGTTTAGTCTTTTCTACTTTGGGAGCTTCTTCTGTTTTAATAGTATCAGTAGGCAAACCCAGCGCTTTGCCTTTTTCTTTTAGTTGTACTAAATCTTGCTGTGCCTTTTGCATGCTTGATTTGATCTGACCCAATATTGACTCAAACTTTGGACTAAGTTTTGAATCAATATTTTGTTGAATTTTTTCGATCTCAGCAATATTCTTTTTTAGCTTATTAAAACTTGCTTCAACCCCACTACTGCCTGATTTAGCATCAATACTGAGTATTTTTATGCTAGCTTTTCTTGTCTCTAAAGCAAGCCTTGTAGCACTTTCTACTTCATCATCTAGTTGCTTTAATTGCTGCAAAAGCTCTGCTTCTTTTGTATCAACAGAATCTACTCTATCTTTTAGCTCTCTTAATTCTTTACGATATAATACAAGTTTATCTGCGTTATCAGTAGGTACAGCTTTGCTAGCAGCGGAGACAGGTTGAGCTTGCGATGGCATTGCATTAGAAGTTTGAACAGTAACTGTGGGTACTGGAACAGGCGATACGGGCATTGCCATTGGTGTTGGAGTTTTGACAGAAGGCATAGCCGGCGCAGCAGGCATTGTCATTGGAACTGGAGCTTTTACAGAAGGTGCTGCTGCTATAGGTGGGGGTGGAGCTGATGGCATACCCTGCAAAGAAAAACAACTAACTAGACTTACAAAAAAAATAAAACTTCTCATTTCACTCTCCTATTTATTATTTTTTTATTTCATTTAGATAGCGTACTTTGCCCTGTTGTTTACCTATAGCTTCACCAGTTGATAATAAAAATTTGTCTAACTCTTCATCTGTTTGCTTAAACTTGTCTTGAAGCTCTGCTCTTTTATTATTTATTACAGAAATAATATTATCCATTTTTTTCAGATTTGCCTTTGTTTCTACTTGCAAAGCTTTATTTTTTTTTGAAACTTGGGCAGGGGTTGCATCTTTTTGATTTAATCTTACACCTGTGTCTGGCCATTTAAGCTGGGTAAAAGAACCTGAAGATTTTACTGTTGGTGCAGGCGGCACAGGCGATAATGGTGACGCAGATGGTTGAGGTGGAGCCGGAGTAGGAGGCACTGGCGCAGAAGGTGGAGGAGTGCCAGCCATACCTCCTGAAGGTGGAGGTGCAGAAGGCATACTAAACAAAACACTTGTAATAAAAATAGACGTAAAAATAAGTATAGGAATTTTCTTCATACAACTCTCTCTTTAATCACCGGTTACTCTCTTAATTAGTCTCCAAGTAAACCATTAAAGAAAACGGTAATCTTTGCAACCAGATCAACTACAAAATTATAAACTTTATCAGTCCAGCTAAGATCTTTCTTTTCTTCTTTCTTTATTTCTTGCTTTGCTTCTTTATCTAAAGAAGCCTGATGCTCAGCCTTTAAACGATCTAATTTTTGTAACTTAATCTCTTTTAGCCGATCAACACGATCTTTAACAATAAAGCCTTTATCTTCTAAGGCATGAATACCACTTTTAACTTGTGCAATTTTAGATCTTGAAGTTTGCAAAACTGTATCAAAATTACTTAGGAGAGGCCCCTTAATATAGGTCTGAATGCTAGTTACTTTAGGTAAAATATTACCCTTTAATTCATAGTATATAGCTCTAGCTTTTTTATCATCAATCACTAACCAAATCTCTTCACTTTGTTTAGCGGCTTTGGATGCATCAGTAACTGCAATCTTTATTTGTTCCTCAAGTTTTGCCAAGCGAGCATTAATAGATTTATCTAAGTCTTGAATAGATTTCATATCAAGCTTAAACTGTTCCAAATCACGCTCCTGGGCCTTAATCTCATTGTCCATAATATCAAGCTTGATCTCATACTCTCCAGTAATTCCATCTTCTTCTTCTTTTTTTAATCTCTTTTTTTCTTTTTTTCTTTTTTTATCTACAAACCGGTGTAAGGAACTAAAAAGGGCTTGCGTCTCACCCTGCAATAAACCCTCTTGCTTGTAAAAAGCATCTAACTCTTGTTCTATTGCAGAATATTTATCATCATAAATTTTTCGGCTCTTTTGTATATCAACAACCATATCTTGAATTTGATCATTAACATTTAATGTTTCTTTTAACCACTCTCTTTTTTTTACCCAGTTACCATTAATTCCAACTTGTCCAGCTGGCAACTTAACGGTCTCAGGGCCTGACGGGGTAGATGGAGATGCTGTTGTAGTCGTTGTAGAACTAGACTCTGTCACAGGACTAGGAAGCACAGGCACAGGAGGAGGTGGTGGAGGGGAAGAAGGCGAAACCGTAGGCGTACCGCCACCAGACGGAGGCGGTGCCGAAGGCATGCCATTTAAACCTAATATGAAAGAGCTTAAAAAAAACAATCTAAAAAAATATATTGTTCTCATTTAAAAACCTTAAATAGAGTTTTAGGCAAAAATTACAAAGTTCTTGATAAGTCCGCAAGTTCTTTGAAAAGACTATCAATTAATTCTTCTGCTTCAGGAGATGTATAACTCCATAAAACACCTTGATCAACTCTTGCTAAAATAGATCTATCACATTTTATATCAATGATATCTATTCTAACAACATTCATCAATGGATGAACAGAAGATGGTGCTCTTACAACGCCAGCTCTACCAAAAATACTGTATGCTACGTTACCTTCACCCAAGAAACAAATCATCACTTTTTTCTGCCATACCATATTGTGATAACCTGTATGCTCTTTGTGAATGGTCAACAATAAGCTTTCTTGTCCTTTTGGATATATACATTGTAGTGGAGTTGTATTTGGAATGCCCTTCTCTGAAAATGTAGCCAACACAGCTACTGTTTTTTTTCTTTTTAAAAGAGCAAATAAATCATCCGGCAACTTAACTCCTACATGCTTTGCCATAACACCTCTTATAATTTTTAATGTTTAAAAAATAAATCAGAACAAACCTAAAATTACTTCATTCTCTAGCATCATACCCTTTAGAGTTAGGTATAACCTTCCCCCGCTCTTTTCTAGTAATGATTGGGCTATCAATTTATCAGCACCTTCTAAAAACTTACGCTTGCGATCTCCACTTAAAAAGTATAACATATCGTGCAAATCCAAACCTCTTTTTTGTCTGAGGCCCAACATTAATTTTTCAATAAAAACCTGCTGTTCATCCAACCTTTCCTGAACAAACTCAACACAGCATAAATTTTTATTACAATTTTTCAAATATCTATCTAAACTTTTTTCATTATAAAATCTATGTTCTCCATCAAAAGACGAAGCACCGATACCAAACCCCTTATAAGGCTTACGATCCCAATAAATAACGTTATGAATAGACTCAAAATTTTGTTTTGCAAAATTTGATATCTCATATTGGGCAAAACCCTGAGTCTTTAAAAGATCTACAGTTTGCTGATATAAGTCAACCATTTTATCATCATCAAGCAATTTTATTTTTTTATCTTTCACATAATAATATAATTTTGTGTTCTGATACACAGTCAACAAATAAATAGAAACATGCTTTATAGGCCAAGAAACAACTCTGTTTATAGTATCATTCCAAACGCTTTCAGCTACCCCCGGCAACCCTAAAATCAAATCCACTGAAACATTATCAAAATATTCAGGAACAATTTCCATCAACCTATAAACATCTTCTTTTTTTTGTTTTCTATTAAGTTTAGACAAAACATCATCATCCAACACCTGAACACCAACAGATAACCGGTTAATCCCTAAACTTTTATAAACTTTTAAATGTTCTTTTGTAAGATCTGCAGGGTTACTCTCTATTGTAAATTCTTGCAAACCATTTAAATCAAAACTATTATTTAATATATCAATTAGCTCTTTTAATAAGTCCAATGGATATAGGCTAGGAGTGCCTCCGCCCATAAAAATAGTCTTAATTGGAGAACCCAATGTTTTTTTTGCAAAATGTTTTATCTGCCAACATAAAGCATCATGATATTGTTTTATAAAGTCATTATGTTTTTCTAGGGCTATAAAATCACAATAGTGGCATCTATTAGCACAGAAAGGCCAATGAATATAAAGAGATTCTGGACAAAAAGACCAATTTTCATAATTATTTTTGCTTAAATCACTTATCACTTTATATGCCCCAGCCCAAAATTAATTCGATTTATTTTCTACAGGAACTGTATTTTTAACAACAAAAAATGCAGTCGTTAGATCTTTTTCTGCTTGCAATCGCAAAACATCTTGACCCGCAAACTTAACCATCAAAGCACCTTGTAACAAGCAAGTAAGCTGTGATAGTAACTGTTTATCAAAGCTTTTCAATTTTAAATAGCCTACTAGCTCTTCATCCGTTTTATCTTCAGTCTGCCAATCAAATCTTTTTCTTAAGTATTTTTTTATTATAAGAGTAAGATCAAAATAAAATTTCTTATAATCGCTTCTGGAGCTACAGTCTTTAGGTTTTAGTAACTGCATTTCCTGGCATGCCCATTCCCATGGCAAAATCTCTTTTCTTTTTCTTTTCAGCCAATATTTAACAACAAAATAAATACCCACAATAAATAACAAAAGGGCTAAAGAAACCATTATAAAGTTAAAGTATGGGTTTTGCCAAATGGGTTGGTAATAATAACCATAAATCTCGTAAAAACCTATAGCTTCTTCTTTCATAACTACTAAATCTGCCTTCTGATACGCTGTCTAAAAAAATTAATCATAGGGTTTACAAAAGATCGACCAACATTCAAATCTAAAAGATCTATCCTATACTTTGCAAATATTTTTTTTTGTTCTATTAAACGAGCCTTCAATTCCACATTTAAATCGCTTTGGCTGCCTCGCGTATCAATAGAAAGAATAGCGCCAGTTTCTAGATCTTTTGTATATAAATATCCCACATTGGGTAACTTTTTCTCGCAATCATCAAGAAATCTTATCCCAACAAAATCATATTCACAACTAGCCACTTTTAAGATATTAGAATAATTGTCCATATTATCATTAATCCAATCAGACAACATAAAGACAACGGCATTGCGTTTTTTTAACCCAACCAAAAATCGTAATGCTTCTGTGATATTGGTTCCACTACCTGATGGCTCTATTGAAAAAATCGATTCAATAATAGTTGCAATATGCACATTGCTTCTTCCTGGTGGAATCCATTTTTCTATCTTATCAGAAAAAAAGAGAGCCCCAACCCTGTCCTTATTATTATTAGCAATAAAGGCCAAAGTTGCTGAAACCTGAGCAATCATCTCTTTTTTAAGCTCTTTTTTAGAAGAAAACAAGGAAGACTTGGAGACATCTATTAAGAGTATCACCATTCTGTCCCGCTCTTCGATCAGCTGCTTAACCATAATTTTGTCAGTTTTTGCGCAACTGTTCCAATCTATAAAACGTATATCATCACCGATTTGATATTCTCGTAATTGTTCAAACTCTAGACCTGAGCCTTTAAAGGCCGAAAGGTAATCTCCAGCCAAAGAACTTTTCATCAAACGCTTAGTAAAGATTTTTATCTTTTTTACTTTATTTTGAATATCATTGGCAATTGTTCTATTCATGGATAATCTCCCCTACAGCTTCCAGCCTTCGCCAAGGCTGCAGTGGACCTAAAATCTACCACAGACCGTCTAAAATATCCTGCAAAGCCTTAGGCAACTTAATACTGCCATCTTCTTGTTGGTAAGTTTCCATCAATGCAACCATTAGGCGAGGTAAGGCTAAAGAAGAAGCATTCAAAGTATGAACCAAAGTTGGCTTTGAATCTTTCTCTTTTCTGTATCTAATCTGAGCTCTTCTCGACTGAAAATCAGTACAATTACTACAAGAAGAAACTTCATAATATTGGCCTTGACCAGGAAGCCAAACTTCAATATCAAAAGTCTTTGCAGAGGCAAATGAGCAATCTTGTGCTGCCAATAAACTTATTCTATAATGCAACCCAAGTTGATCTAAAATTTCCTGAGAACATTTTACCATCGTATCTAACTGGCCATAAGACTCTTCAGGCTCACAAAGAACATAATTTTCTACTTTTTCAAACTGATGTATACGAATTAAGCCTCTATCAGTTGCACCATAACCACCAGCTTCTCGTCTAAAACAACTAGTCCAAGATGTATACTTTAATGGCAATTCTTTAACAGACAAAATACTATCTGCATGCAAATTAGTTAAACTTACTTCTGCTGTAGGAATCAGGCATAAGCCATCCTGTACCTTATAAAAATCGCCTTCAAACTTAGGCAAGTTACCAGAATTAACTAGTCCCTCTTCTTTTATTAGATAAGGTGGAATAACGGGACTAAAGCCATATTTAACATTATTTTTTAACATTAAACGAGTAAGAGCATATATAACCTTTGCACCCATTTGTTTATAAAAAACAAAGTGAGAACCAGACATCTTTGCAGCCACTTGAAGATCAAACCAGCCAACTTTTTCGTTAAGTTCAACATGATTTTGTGGAGTAAAATCAAACTCAGGCTTGCAACCAACAGTACTTACAACTTTATTTGATTCCTTATTGCCCTCAGGAATCTCTGGATTTGGAATATTTGGACAAGATAAAAGCAGCTCTTTAAATTCTTTTTGAATCTTTTCTAGCTCTTTATCTGTAGATTTTATTTTTTTGCCAATTTCTATAGATTTCTCACGAATCTCTGGAGTTATTCCTCCAGCACCCGCTGATGCAAATTCATTCTTTTGTTTTCGTAAAGACTCGAGTTCTATACGTGAATCTCTAACCTGCGTGTCTAAACTGATTAATCTATCAATATCAAACTTTGGTTCTTTTTTTAAGATAAGCTCTCTTGCTTTTTGCTCATCTTGTCTCAAAAGATTTAAATCTATCATCGGATACTCCGGAGTTAATTTGTACTAAAACTGTTCATCACTAACAAATATATCCAAAATAAAGCAATTACGCCACCCCAAACAAGTGCTTACCCCACCCAAGCTTAATAAAATCTAGCTTTTGAACAGCAGAAAGATCTGAATTACGCAAATCAGTAACTAATCTAGACAGCTTATTCCTATCTTCAAGAGAAACCAGATCCTTACAATCTTGTAAGCAATCAATATAAAAGTTCATTAAACCCTGGTCTTTATAGGTTAAATCTGGCTGATAATAATCAACATTAGAAGAATTATAACAGTTTAAAACGCTATAAACTTCAGACACAATACCGCTGACTTTGTCATATTTCTTCTGTTTTCTATTATGCATAATCTTTCTTACAATAATAATAGTCGATACAATTGCAATTGTTGCAGGAAGAAGAACACGAATCCAGTTACCAAGAGCACGAAGAGATAGTAATCCATCCTCAATAGGCTTCATACCCTCTGCCACATTTTTATAAACAATTAATTGATAAAGCTTTCCACAATTCCCAAGCCCTCCAAACTGTATAATTAAGTTTTCGACAAGTTCTTTAATATCATCTATGGGATCTTTTAGGGATGTCACAACGTTTGTACCCTCACGCAAAATTCCAACATGCTTCGCCTTGGTAGTCTCTATTATCCTGTCAAATTCTTTAATATGTTTATCAAAATTCTCAATAACCATTTTCCGTTGAAAACCTAAATCCCCTAGACCTTCCTCTTGCTTTTGCAAAGCATCAAACAATTGCTCTAAACTTCTTTTATAATCTTTACCACTTTTTGGTAACCCAGAAAAAATTTCTTTATCTTTAGCAGTCAACTCTTTATATTTTTCTTTAAAACGACGTTCAAATTCTTGTCTACAGTTTCTAATCTTATCTTTATTCTGATCAATATAATCGTGTTTATATTCTGGCCACAAATTCTCTATGACCCAGTCTTTACTGCTAGAAAAATAGCCACCAACAGCTCCTGTTGTTTTTTCCCAGCGATTCTTCACAACCTCTGTAACATCATCTAAGTTATATAAAATTGCACCTGCAGTAACAACCCCAACAGCTCCCCATACATATAAACCTAACCAATGTTGCTGATAAAAACTTGGAATTTTATAGTCATTTATTTGATGGATAAAGTTTTCATCCATAAACTTTATATTTAGATGATTCTTGCAAATAATCTTAGAAACTTGAGATGAATCTAATTTATAAAAATTAGTTAAGTAATCATTGTACTCTTTTTTATCTGGATCAAATTTTTTTGTAAAAAAACTATTGATACAAAAAACACCTTCTTTTACGCATAAACTTAAATCTTCATATAATCTATAATCATGTCTTTTCTCATCATAAGAATTTGCAACATTTGAAAAGTGAGATAAAACTTCTCCAACTTTACCAACATAACAAGCAATACGATCTTTAAATAAAGACAGATTATCAATCCTATGTTTTAATTCAGTTTTATCAACATCTTCAGCTAGCAAAGCTCTTAAGTTTTTTGCAAAAGAATCTTTATTTAATTCTTTTGTCCAAAAATCAATCAAAACAATCAACTCTTTTAGTGAATAAAAAAGAGATTCTCGGAATGCAACCAGGTGTTCCATTGCCAATTCATAAAAAACACCACTCCTTACCTCTTCCAAGAAATCTCTTGCATCAACAGTTTTTAGCTGCAATTCATCAATCTTACTAAACAGTGCAGCTAGCTCTGAACCTCTAATTTTTTTGACGTTGAAATGACAAAAATCCAAACTATTTACATATAGTTTTACTTCTTCAAAACGTTTATCAGTTGACAGGTTGTTTGCACGTTTGAAAAAAATATTAGTATCCGGAAATAAATTATTGTGCTGACTATAAATATGTGTAAAGCTACAGCTTAAAAAAGAAGAAATAAAAACTATGAAACTTAAATTTATCACAAACTTCTTATACATAAAAAAACCCTTTTTCAATACCCCAATACAAACAAATTTGAGTTTACTAGTTTGCTAAGTTTAAAAGAAATGTAAAGAAAGGCGAAAATCCAAATGAAATCAAGCATTTTTAGAGAGTATGATATTAGAGGAATTATTGGCAAAGAATTAGATATAAATGAAACATATGATCTTGCCAAAGCAATTGTCACCTACTATAAAAGACAAAAACCCGAACTAAAAGATATTACTATCGCAAGAGATGGCAGACCACACTCTGAGCCAATAAGAGATAATATTGTAAAAGCAATTACTGATCTGGGGATAAATGTAACAGACATAGGCATATGTCCAACGCCAGTGTTATATTTTTCTTTGTTTAATACAGATATAACTACAGGCTTTATTATTACTGCATCGCATAACCCAAAAGAATATAATGGCATAAAAATTTGTCTTGATAAAAAATCTGTATGGGGAAAACAAATTCAAGAAATCAGAAGAATTTATGAAGAAAAAGATTTTTATAAAAACAGTTCAGAGAAAAAAGGACAAGTTGTTAGTCATAATATAATCCCAGAATATATAGAATATCTCGCTAATCATTTTGAACATTTAAAAAATCTAGATATACCCACTGTAATAGATTGTGGTAATGGAGCAGGCGGCACAGTTATTCCAGATCTAATAAAAAAAATGAACTGGAAAAACATAAAACTTTTATTTGAAGAAGTTGACGGCAACTTTCCAAATCATGAAGCAGATCCAACAACCTATAAAAACATGCAAGATGTCACAGACACACTTAAAAGTGATAAAAATCTACAACTAGGTATAGGACTAGATGGAGATTGCGATAGAATGAGCCCAATGACTAAATCTGGATATTTAGTTCCAGGCGATCAACTTTTAGCTCTTTATGCACAAAAAGTTTTAAAAGATTTCCCAGATGCTGCAATAGTTTTTGATATAAAGGCATCTTCTAGCTTAATTGAGTTATTAAAAAAATGGGGTGCAAAGGATTGTATTTGTCCATCAGGGCATTCGTTAGTAAAAGAAGCAATGCTACAAAATAATGCAAAACTAGCAGGCGAGCTTAGCTGTCACTTCTTTTTTAATGACAGATACTTTGGTTATGATGATGGAATTTATGCCATTTTGCGCTTATTTGAAATACTAAAAGAAACAGGCAAAGATCTTGATGAACTTGTAAAGGTTTTCCCATATAAGTATCGTTCTCCTGAAATACGTATTGAATGCGAAGAATCTGATAAAATTAAGATTGTAGACCATGTAAAAAGCGTGTTTGCAACAAAGGACGACTCTGATCTTATTACAATTGATGGAATCAGAGCACAGATGAAGTACGGCTGGGGCCTTGTGCGTGCATCAAATACACAGGCCGTTATCTGCTTTCGCTTTGAGTCAGACACTGCTGATGGCCTTCAACATATAAAAAATGACTTTATTAGCGCTTTAAAGCCATTTTTTAATAAAAAGACGTTAGACAAGCAATTTGTCATCTAATTATTTCACAATTGTACTCAAGCAGCCTTTTTGATCTGAAAAGGCTGCTTTCTTAATAGAAATCAACTAAATCGCCCCCTGATAAATATTACAAATAATAAACTATAGGGGGCTTTTGTCCTTATTTTATAGGTCATATAAGCTTGTAGAAAGCCCAAAATTGGGGGGCAAACTTTTGTAAATAAAAATTCAACTGTGCTGTAAATAAACAAAGGGACATTATGTTTAAAAATATTAAGATAAAACTTTATTTGTTAGCTTTATTTTTATGTTGCGCGTGCATAGCGTTTAATGCAAAAGCAGCCAATAGCGCCGCAGATCTAGAAACCGCAGGCAAAACAACTGTTGAGCTGCTCACAGAACTACAACAATCTATAGATGGCATATATAAAGAAGCTGCAAACTCTGATCCAAATGCTAAGATAGACTGGGCGTTTATAGGCGAATTCGGTAAGCTTTACGGTTTAAACATACTTGAGCTAAGACAGCTTACACCACTACAAAAAAGTCCTAAAGTTGGCGCAGCCATGTTCTTAGAGGTTGGTGCAGAATATTTGGTTAAAAACCTAGAAGAACAAATAAAACTATCTAATATCAAAAATAACACAAAATTAGATGGATATATCAAACAAGCAAATGCTAAATTAAATCAGATTAAGAATTTATGTAAAAGTAAGCTTTCCAGTGATGAAAAGAATACTTTCAGCAATATAGAAGCAGGAACAGTTTGTAAGAGCCTTAAAAACAATAGTACGAACACCAAGCTTAAAAGATTGTTTGAAATCACTAAAGACATTCCCGATTCTCTAAAAAAGACTATAAATAGAGGCATTGATCTCTTAAAATAAAATTTATATCAAAAATTGATCAAAAAAGGGCTATTTTTATAAAAATAGCCCTTTTTTAGTTAAAAACAGTATAACTTCAATATTTATTGACTATTTGAATATATAGTTTATATTAGAAATAAGTTAATAAATAATATGGAGGTTATATTATGAAAAAGCTAAGATTAATATTATCTGTTTTAACGTTTGCATTTATTGCATACAGTAACTTTGTAATCCCAATAGGCACAGGCACCAAAAGTTTTTGGAAAAACTGTGGTCTCTTTAATTATTCAAAAGATATCCAACAAGATAATAAAAGAATTTCTATACACGAAGCTGGTCACGCCCTTGTTGCAGACCTTTTAGGCTTTAAAGTAAGCAAAGCAACAAGAAAAGGTAAAAATGACTACGCTGGATATGTAGAATACTCTTACTCTAAAAGTAAGCAAAAAGAAAATGTAATGGTTAACCTTGCAGGTTATGTTGCCGAAGAATTGATTTTCGGAACATCTTGCTATGGTGTAAGTGACGACCTTAATAAGGCAACAAAGGCTTCTTTCAAATTAGCTGGTAGTGCCGGTCATGAGTTCATGCAACAAAACCTAGATAAAACAAGAAACCTAATTTATAACAATATCGACAAACTGCAAGCTTTAGCCGAAACTATAGATAAGCGCGTAACTATATCAGGCAAACAAATACACTCAGTTATCAAAGCAACCGGAGCCGCAGTAGCTGCTTAATATTTTTAAATACAAAAATTTATTTTGATAAAGATTGGCCTAATGCTTCCCAAGCGTTGGGCCATATTTTTTGCAAAATTTCACCTATGCATTTTGCATATTGCCTAATTTCCCATTGTGCATCCGGTGATATTCTTAGCTTATAAAAAGCAAACCAATTTCTTAAATTTGCAGTCGCATAATATTCTGTATAATTTCCTACAGGCACAACAGAGCGTGCTTGTTCCCTACAAACACCCTTTTCCTGTAAGGCATTATAAGCATTAATGGCATTACCATATGCATCTTTTAAAATTTGCGTACAGCCTTCTTGATCTTCTACCAAGCCTGCACTTGATTGCTTATTTCTACTTGCCTGTTGTCTCCAACTTTCAGGATAATAAAATTTACCGACAGGATCGCTAGAGTAACGCATAGAAACTTCGTTATAAGATTGAGTTCTGTGCCGCATCCATTCTCTTGCAATAAACAATGGTAGAACAACTTTGAACGTTGCACTTTGATGCTCAAAGGGAGTTAAGTGTTGATGCTTTGCAAGATAGTTCATAAGAACTTTATCACCTGCAGGATTATCACCTGTTTTTCCACTTGATGCATGAGATACACGAGCTGAAAGTACTGGCATTTGATCAATATCATACTTCTGCCCACACAACTTTGTACTTGCAACTAATTCTACTATCGCATATGGATCCTGTTGCCCATACGGATATTTTATTATACTCTCTTGGTCTCCACTTATAGGCTTCATACTACTTTTTTGTTTATTTACCTGTTCCATTTTTACTCCTAATCCAGTTTTTTAAAAATTCTTATATTTAAGGATTCGGGGTTCTTGCTTTTTCGCAAGCTCTTTTAAATATTGCACTATGCTTATAGCTTCAGGATAAGGTTGGCCATCACAGAAACACCATGGAAAATATTTTAACATAAGATCCATAGAACGTTCATCTATGACCAACAATTCGTCTGTATATTTAAGCGTCCAAAAGCAATCAAATAATACTCCCACCGCCATACGCCCTTCTGGCCCAGAAAGTTCTACTCTCTCCATTTCAGCACGTACAAGCTCCACTTTTTTATCGAAAGCAAAATTGCTTTCCTCTGGGACTACACAAGCTTCTTCCTGAGAAGATCCATCAGCAAAAACCTGAGAACAACTAACAGCAAACAAAAACATAAATCCTAAAACAATATTTTTTTTATCCATCTTTCAAACCCATTTCGTCATAAATTTAGTTATTATTAAAACCTAAAAAGAAAACTTGCGCGTACAAGTTTGGAAGACGGATAATATCAGTTCAAAAAAAGTATGTCAATGTCTAAACAGTAGGTAAAGTAATACCTTTTTGCTTCATATACTTACCACCACGTTGTGCATAAGTAACGTTACAAGATTCTTCACCTTTAAAAAATATAACTTGAGCAAGACCTTCATTTGCATAAATCTTTGCAGGCAAAGGAGTTGTGTTAGAAATTTCTAAAGTAACATGCCCTTCCCATTCTGGTTCAAACGGTGTTACGTTCACGATAATTCCACAACGGGCATAGGTAGATTTACCTAAACAAATTGTAAGAACATCTTTTGGAATTTTAAAATATTCAACACTTCTTGCCAACGCAAAAGAGTTTGGCGGCACAATACAAACATCACCTTTAACTTCAATAAAAGAGTTCGCATCAAAGTTCTTTGGGTCAATAATAGAACTCAAAGCGTTTGTGAAAATTTTAAACTCATCAGAAACTCTTAAGTCGTAACCATAGCTTGAAAGACCATAACTAACGACCTTCTTGTCATTAACAAAACGAACTTGCCCGTCTTCAAACGGTTCTATCATTTTGTGGTTCTTTGACATAAGCGATATCCACTTGTCAGACTGTATGCTCATTGTTTATCCTTTATTTTAAAAGTTTTAATTAAATTTTACCCAAAAATAATGTACTTTATACTTATAAACCAAGACCTTCCTGAGTAGCTTATTATCAAAGGATTATTTTGTGAACAAATTTAATGAATTTATTAATAACGAACTTAATCAACCACAAAAAATGGCAACAACTTTGCCAACAGGCCCAATGATAGTTATAGCTGGCGCAGGATCAGGAAAAACCAGAGTTATTACTGCGCGAATGGCCAACTTAATTTTAAATGAACAAGAAACTCCAGAATCTATCATCGCTCTAACTTTTACAAACAAAGCTGCCGGCGAAATGAAAGAGCGTTTAATAAAATTCTTGGGAACTAATAGCCGAATACCCTTTGTGGGAACCTTCCATTCCTATTGTTTATTAATTTTGAGATCTAATCCAACACTTCTACCTAATCCACAATTTAGTATCATGGACGGTGACGATCAAAAATCTTTAATAAAAAAAATATTAAAAAAGAATGGCTTAGAAAAACAATTTTCACCTGCAGATATTTTGTATCAAATATCAAATGCAAAAAATAAACTCGAGATAAATTTTGACGATAATCTTATAAACCCGATGTTCAAAGAAATTTATTTAGCTTATGAAACAGAAAAAACAAGTTCTCACTGTTTAGATTTTGACGATTTACTTATACAGGTCTTAAAAATATTTCAGACAAACAAAAATTTTAGAAAGAGCTTTCAAAGCAGGGTAAAGCATATTCTTGTTGATGAGTATCAAGATACAAACTTAGTACAGCATGAACTTCTGAGATATATGGCACTAAACGATAACAAAGAATTTGTTGCAAAATCTATCTGTGCCGTTGGCGATCAGGATCAGTCAATTTATTCCTGGCGCGGCGCTATGGCAACAAACATGTTAAAATTCCAAGACGATTTTGCGCCAGTAACAGTTGTAAAAATAGAACAAAATTATAGAACTGTGCAGCCTATTCTTGATGCCGCAAACTCTGTTATCGATAATAACAAAGAACGTACACCAAAAAAATTGTGGTCCGAAAAAAAAGCAAAAAACCGGATTATGGCTGTTAATTGTCACTCAGAAATACAAGAAGCAAAGGCCCTTGCAAGCTTTATAAAGTGTTTACCCAAAGAAACAAAATTAAGTAACGTTGCTGTTTTATACAGAACTCATTATCAATCAAGAAATATAGAAGAAGCGTTAATTAGAAATTCTATTGCATACCAAATTGTTGGCGGCATACGATTCTATGAAAGAAAAGAAATAAAAGATCTTCTTGCCTACTTAAGATTGATCGTAAACCCTTTTGATAGAACAAGTTTCTTTAGAGTAATTAATTGTCCTAAACGAGGCTTGGGTGATAAATTTGAAGAAATAACATATGGACACTGGCTACAAAACCCATTATTAGATTTCAAACAAATATTACAAGTTTTGCTTGAAAACCCTGAAGTTAATCTTACTCCAACAAAACGTACTGCCTTGAACTGCTTCTTAAGCATCTTCGCAGGCTCTAATAAAGATCAAGCTGCAAGTAGCATAATTGAAGATATAGTTGAAAAAAGTGAATATATAAGTTATTTACAAAGAACATTCGATCCAAAAGAAGCAGAGAGCAAGATAGAAAACGTAAAAGAATTCGTTCAATCTATTTATAATTTTGAAAAAGATAAAGAAGATAAAAAAGAAAACACATTAGAAAACTTCTTATTTGAAGTTGCCTTGATGCAAGAGAAAATGAACTCTAAAGAAAATAAGTCTGATCAGGTTCAATGTATGACTCTTCATGCCGCAAAAGGCTTAGAATTTAATACTGTTATTATTTCTGGGTTAGAAGAAGGCATGCTACCAAGCTCCAGGTCTTTGTATAGCGATAAGGACCTAGAAGAAGAACGTAGACTCTTTTATGTTGGCATAACACGGGCAGAAGAGAGACTTGTTTTGCTTAGAGCAAATTATAGAAACAGCTTTGGCCAAATTAGTGATCAAGTTGTATCCCGATTTTTAACAGAAATTCCAGACAAGTTGATTAAGAATCTTGATATCTCTGAATGTAGTGATATCAAAACCTCTGTTCAATTTAGTGCGTGGATGGGATTAAGAAACGAAGCCTCTTCTATTTTTACATTTTCTGATTTTGCTAGAAAAATTAAACCTGCAAAAAGAACTGTTGTAAACAAAGGTTATACAACCAAATACAGAGCCGTTACAAACAAACCTGTTGCATCAAAACCAAAATTTAATAACTCTAACTCTGTTGCTAATGCAACAACTTGCGATTGGCGCAAGAACCAAATAGTTAGTCATAAAACTTTTGGAAATGGAATTATTAAGAAGGTTGAGCCTAGAGATACTACTACTTATTATCTTACTATCAGCTTTAAGACTGGTGACAAAAAGATACTTTCAAACTTTGTACAAAGGGTTTAAACCCTTTGTACAAATTAACTCAATTTACGACGAAATAGCTTTACTCAAAAATTGATTTAAGGCTTCCAGTTTTGCATTTAAATTTAACATAACTAAAGTTCTATCAAGCACAAAAGGGTGTTTAATAGCATAATCATCACAAGTGCTTTTTTTGAGGAAAAATACTACATATGATATCACTAAAAAAATAAGGTTTTTTCTACAAAAAATTTTAAACGCTTTAATACGACCATCACCAAAATAGTGATTTAAAGATTTACCTAAACCTAGATCTGAACTCATAATTAAAGCAAATAACAAAAACCCAAAAGTTCTACCAAATATCTTCATTAATAAAGGATTAAACCACAAACGTAATATTTTATCGCAATGCTTAGTATTAAAGAAAAAACCTTGCTTTGGCAAATCTCGTAAAGCCTTGTACAATTCCGCTTTTTGAACATAAGATACATTTTTGACAAACGAATAATAATTAGCTCCTGTTAATTTCAAAAACATTACCACTGAAGATAATGGCTTTTGAGTAACCAACGCGCTGATAATATCAGCATAAACTTCTTCATTCAACTTTCCACAAGCTTTCAGGTAAGATACATTCTCTAATAATAATAAATCTGCTAATTCTTTTCTCTTCGTTTCGTCACTTTTATTGTTATATCCATCAAGCTTAAATCGTTTTAGATGCCCAAATTCATGACCTAAAATTGCTGCTATAAAAGAATCTGGAATTTCTCTAATTTCTTCCTCGCTTATCGAAAGTAAAGATTTTGCAAATTCTCTTACTTGCTCCTTTTCAGATCTAAAGTAGGTATTACTAAATTTACGAATTTTAGAAAAAAATAATCCTATCGTAAATCTGACCGGCGCAGTCTCAGAAGAATTAGAGGGCAAAAGGATACTAGCACCAGGAACAAAAATATTAGCCAAAAACAAAGGAGTAGAAAATTCCTCTAACGATATTTTTTTCTTTAATTGATCACCAATAGAATGCAATTTTGGAAAAAAGTCTATTTTGAGCTCCTGGTAATCCCCAAGCACACCAAGATATAGTTTTAAAAACTCATAAAAGTCATCGCCCCAATCTTTAATATATGTTAATAACTCTTGTGAAAACTCAAAACTTGGTGTCGCATCTATTGCAATAGAATCTTTTTCAACCTTTACACATTCTGCTTCCCTGCTCTGTTTATTAACCTGACAACTCAAACCTGCTGGGTCTCCACCGTTAGTTAAATCACCCCAATCTAAATCAAAATAAGCACAACTAAGTAAATTGCCAAAAGTTTTATCAACAACACAACCAGTGATACGCTCGTTATCTTCTACTGAATAACAAATAGAACGGCCTTGCGCTTTCTCATGACAAACATCAAATTGCTCAGGTAATACAAAAGGATCATTATTTTCTGTATTCTTAGTATTATTAGAATTAGACGAACCAAAAGCTTTTTGTATAAATGGTGTAGCAAAAGCTAAAAAAGGTAACGCTTTTAAGAATCCACCCAAATATTTCTTTTGTTTAGGATTCATCTGGCAATCGTTTTCTTCTAACTTTACAGCCTGATCTTTTAAGCTTTTTACAACTTCATCAGTAATAGAATCCAAATCTTGCTGTTCTTTTTCTGTTTGATTCTTTGGTTGGACATATAACAGAATTGGACAAAGAGGTTCAGAGAACATATCTGTTTTATCAACGCTTATCGCATTAAACTGAAATCGTTTATAAATTATTGATTTGATACAGCTAACTATATCTTCAGAATTTTTTATATTTTTTAGTGTATCAATCACGAACTTTAAATTGTTGGTTGTCTTTATTACTAAGTTTAAATCTTCTCTTGTTTTTATATTCTCAAAAAGATCTTTTACCTGAGGAACCATAAGTTCTTCAAACCCAAAGCTACCTTTTTTTATAGCCTCTGCTAACATATTGACATCTTTTACAAACACTTGAGAAGGAGGAGAATCACTACCACATTCAAGCCCATGTTTTTCAACTAAATCTTGCCATTTCCCACCAAGATTAAAACCAATACTTTTATCAATAAATCCTTTGACCTGTTGATCAGAGATAGCAACGGAGAGATGCTGTTGTTGCATAGGCAACATTGTAGAAAAAATTGTAAAAACAGACAAAACAGCTAACGCTGAAATTTTTTTGAAAAAATTCATAATAACCTCTATTTTTTATTAAATAACACAAGTATTTTTGTATTTAAATATACTTATAATATATTAAAAAATAGACAATTTGTCAAAAATTAGCACAGTTTGCCAATTTTGGCATTTTAAGCTAAATTTAATAGGTAATTTATGGGATTTTAGGGGTTTTCTTAGGTTTTATTTGGGTTTTATTTAATGCAAAAACGTGTTTTTTCTAACAAATTCATCAAAATAGTGTTTTTTTTACTTATTTTGTTAAATTTTTCATCAAATTCTTTTACACAAGATAATCAAGACCGATCTGTATCAGAATCTCGAATAAAACGTTTTGCAAAAAAGAGCCTAGAAATAATCAAAGATAAAGCATACTTAATGGTACCATTGGCCTGCTTGGCACTTTGTTCATCAGAACAAACAAAAAATATTATTTTAAATCAATTAAGACCAGAAAATCTGGTTAAAAACTTTGCAACCAATTATCTTCTTACAACCTTTGAGTCGACCACCCACGAACTAGGCCATGCACTAACAGCTAAAGCTTTAAATAATGATCCAATTAATATAGAACTTGGGACAAAATTAGAAAAAAGTCAGGAACCTCTTTTTAAATCCAAAAACCTACAAATAAATAATTTGAACTTAGAATCAGCAAGAGCTCGATTTAGAATACCAAGAGATCCTAAAACCTTTGTAACCAATAAAAATAAACTTGCAGCCTGCTACTTAGGTGGAGGGTTTTTTAGTCTTTTTTGTCATTACATTAAACATTTGGGCTCAAAGTTGGTCACAGACAAACAAACCAACTTCTTTCTAGACAAGCATGTAATGAATCAGATATTTAATGTTTCTGTACCAATAGGAACAGAGGGAGATAGCGACGCTGCTCTTTTATGGAAAAACTGCTTAAATATTCCTGGAAAAATAGTTAAAAGCGAAACTCTTGATGCATCACGAACCATATTATCTTTGCTATATCATGTGCTTATAGCATATAAAACACGAGCAAACCCGGACGCTAACATTTTAGAAATAATGTCTATCGCTCTTTTGAACCACGAATTAGATTACCTAAATTTTCATGCATAAAGCTGGCCACCAGTACTATAATTACAGGTAAATGGCATTGCCTCATTAAATTCTTTTAACGCAGAGCTAACCTCTTTTATCTGTTTTTTGTTAAAGGGATGTTTTTGCCAATCACCAACCTTAAACTTTAACTCACAGGCCAATGGACGACCTTTATAATTAAGTTGCCCACCTTCTGCCATCATCTTTATAACAGAAGAATCTGTATCTATTTTAAAATCAGTGCCAACAGTCAAACCATTAGGAAGCTTTGCACCTTCACCGGGAACAACAAAATAACCCTCTTTTGTTTTTAAAATCTGATAAAAAATACCATATAAAGTTGGATCATCTTTAAGATAAGGGCCCTTCCATTGGTCAGAATAAACAAGATTTAAGCCTCCAACCTCAGAACCAATAAATTTCTGTACCGTTAAAAAATCAATATTAACCTTGTTGCTACCAGTACTTAAAATATTACATTCTCTATCTATTTGATCTAGGGCATTTGTAATTTGAGCCAAATCGTTAGCAATAACAGAAGTCACAAAATATGGTTTATTATAAACAATACGTAAGACAAAAACTGCAACTAACAGAACTAATAAAGCAATACTAAAGATAGGAAAATATCTTTTGACTAATTTATTCATAACTCTCTCCCCCGAAAATAACTCCTTATCAACCCACGGCAACAATAAAAAGCTACTATAAAAATAGAGCTAAAATAAAGAATCTTAGTATTTTATAAGAGATGACCTAAAAAATAAATCCCAACACCTATAAAAATTAAACCCGTTAGAAGTGACAAAATCTTTAATTTTTTTTCACTAATACAGCCACCAACTAAGCTTGCGATTAATGCAACAACGGCAAGAACACTAAAAGATCCAACGGCCACCATCACACTACACAAAAAAATCTGTTGAATATTTAAATGAGAAACTCCAGGAGGCAAAATCTGAACCCCTATAACCATAAAAAAGAACAAAACTAG
>Ga0075121_1000128_pt1 | contig 50938 bp, 50 predicted proteins | sample AntAceMetag02UKG_FD_69793 | JGI IMG/M metagenome (GOLD analysis project Ga0075121, IMG submission 69793) | Saline lake microbial communities from Ace Lake, Antarctica - Antarctic Ace Lake Metagenome 02UKG | ecosystem: Environmental > Aquatic > Non-marine Saline and Alkaline > Saline | place... | reverse complement strand
GTTCTCGGTTTCATAAAAATCCATCAGATCCCAGTTGAGTACATACAGGTTTCCGGTGGCCAGCATGGGTATCAGGCCTTCCCGCTCCTTTTGTGCCAGCGGCGCAATGCCGTCAAGCCGGGTGCATTGCTCATTATAACTTTTCAGAAAAAGCGCAAATTTATCCATCCGGAGACTGCCTGCCGCACGCCCGTTCCATTCACTGGTAAAATAGACCAGGGCCAGGGCCACATCAAACACCCGGTAATCGATTTTTGACCAGTCAAAATCAAAGAGGCCGACGCCCTTTTCATTTTTATATTTGAGGTTGCCGGGATGGTAGTCACAATGCACGGTCACTTCCAGCATGCCGTCATAGTTTTTTTCAGCGGCGATACAGGAGTCAATAACGGAAAAAATCATGGACTTGTTGGTTTTGAACAGCCTGTCGCAACGTCGGTCGCCGGCCTGTTTGGCATAGCCGGAAAAGATACTTTTGAAAGTGGGGATAAATTCCATAATCCGGGGTTGTGCCCGGTCGGCGCCATCGGGTTTGATAAAATCACGGCCGGCATGATGCATCCGGGCCAGGATTTCCGCGGCACTGACAAACTCGGCATCGGTCAGGTCCGTTTTGACCCAGGTGTACGGGTCATCTCCTTCGAGAAATTCAAACAGGCCCCAGTAGGTTGCCTTTTGCCCCTGGACCGATGTCTTGACAAATGTCGATCCATCCCGGCAGAGAATAACACCTGATACAATGTCAAGACCGTTATGCCGCAGATGATTCAGCAGGGCATGCTCGAACCGGATTTCGCTTTCGGTGATATTGGGGTTGTATTCTCTCATGAAAAACTTTTTAGGCTCACCCTCTCTTCCCATCCAGACGGCATAGCTTCTGTTGCAGTATCCGCCGAATATTTCCCTAATACGGGTCAATGGACCTAAATCATACTCTTTTTCGGCAATGGTCTGAATTTGAGTCGTCAGTTGATTGTCTTTAAGATCGGATTGTACGTTCATTTTACCTCGCATGTTATCTACTGAAAAAACAGAAAATCCTGCTATACAGACCTATTTGAATACCGGCTGGCTGCAATAATTGCAGGATTTTCCTGATAGTTCGACCACGGATAATCTATGTGTCAACTGCCGTTTAATTTGTTATAAAGACGACCGAGAATCGGCAGTATTTCCTACCCCACGTTGAAACTCCACAGAATACCTGCGCAGATGGCGGAGCCGATAACCCCTGAAGAGTTGCAGGCCATGGCATGCATGAGCAGAAAGTTGGTGGGGTCCTCCTGCTGGCCCACCAGATGAACCTCCCGGGCTGAACCGGGAACGGCCGATACCCCGGCGGCCCCCAGCAGGGGATTGATTTTTTCTTTCATGAAAAGATTCATGAATTTGGCAAAAAGAACGCCGGAAGCGGTAGCAATACTGAAGGCCACCGCGCCCAGGCCAAAGATCAGCACGGATTTGGGAGTCAGGAAGACATCACCCTGGGTACTGGCGCCCACAGTGAGCCCCAGAAAAATGGTGGCTATATCGATGATGGACGAGGCTGCAGTTTTGGCCAGGCGGTCCACCACTCCGGAAACTTTCATAATGTTACCAAAGAAGAAGGTACCCAGCAGGGGAATGGACGCCGGTGCCAGAAAGCAACAGAGAATAATACCGATAACCGGAAAGCACAACAATTCCTTTCGGGTAACTTCCCGCTTCGGATCCGGCATTTTGATGAGTCTTTCTTTTCTGGAGGTCAGAAGCCTCATGATCGGCGGCTGGATGATCGGGATAAGCGCCATGTACGAATAGGCGGCAATGGCCACCGGGCCGATCAGATGGGGCGCCAGTTTGGCGGTAAGAAAGATCGATGTCGGGCCGTCGGCCCCACCGATGATGGCCACGGAGGCGGCTTCCTTGGGCAAAAATCCCAGGGCCAGGCCGCTGAGCAGCGTAAAGTAGATACCCGTCTGGGCCGCAGCACCCAGCAGCATCAGTTTGGGCCGGGCCAGCAGGGAGGTAAAATCGGTCATGGACCCAAGGCCTAAAAACACGATGGAGGGATAAAGACCGGTGGTCACACCAAAGTAAAGATAATGCAGTACACTGTTGTTTTCGTAGATGCCAAGTCCGAATCCTTTGAAAAACGGAATATTCCCCACAATCACACCAAAACCGATGGGCAGCAGCAGCAAGGGTTCATACTCTTTGGCGATGGCCAAATAAAGAAAGAGGCACCCGATGACAATCATGACCAGATTACGGTAATCGGCAAGATAGTATCCCGTATTGGTTAAAAATTGAAGCAGTAGATCCATTTTTTATCCCTATTTATTCTAATTTACCTGGTTATCAAAAATGTTCGGCAATCAGGAGACGACCGCTCCATGATACGCAATATGTAAAATAATGGTTCCCACAACCTGTTTCTGCGCGCTTCACGGCAGTATTTTTTTACCGGTTCCAGCAGAACGCACCATCTCCCAGGGGGACGATTTTGCCACTTTCCCTGAGAGATCTGATGGTCAGGTGTGGATGTGGCAGGCTGTTTTTCTGAAATACATCATAGAGTTCCCTCAGCTGAAAAGAATCTCCGAGTTTTTCCACATACGGTCTGGAAAGCTCACCCAGTTGGTGCAAGTCCGCATCTATAAGATCGGGAGGAGCATTCCCGGCCGTCTCACTTTTATGGACAGGTATTTGTTTTTTCCCAAAGCTTTCAACATAATTGACTACCTTGTACAACTGGGAAATAATAAAAGCCAGGAGTGACAGGCCCGACATCACAATCAGTATACCGGTAACTGCCTGGGCCCATCCATTATAATAAGATATTGCTTCAAAACCGTTCAAGATCATGCCTCCTATGAAGGGGTCAATTTAAAAAAATTGATACTAATAAAAATCACATGGATGTCAACAGAAAAAAATTATAAGTTAAAACGGCATCCTTCACCAAGGTTGGAAAGCAGTTTACACTTTGTTGATCCTGTGCTTTGGCAAAGAAATTGAAAATTGGAAAGAACAGAAGGATGTAGGTACATTATTTAATTTCAAATTTCCGGTTTCAAATTTCCGGTTTCGGTCTCCGAGGTAAGCCCCGCCATCATCAATCCTATGCGGCCTGTTTTTTCGGTTTCAGATACATGGAAAGATTCTACAATCCGCCCGTTGAACATGACGGCGATTCGGTCGGACAGGGCCATGGCCTCGGTGAGATCACCGGTCACCAGGAGAATGCCGGCCTGTTCCCGGGCTTTGATCAGCAGGTTCCAGACCTCTTCGGTGGCGGCAATATCAAGCCCCTGGGTGGGCTGTTCCGCAACAATCAGTCGGGGCCTGCGAAAAAATTCTCGGGCCAGCACCATTTTCTGCAAATTCCCTCCGGAAAGCTGACGGGCGAGAATATGGATGTTGGAGGGCTGAACGTCAAAATTTTTTACAACGTCCCTGGTTTTTTTTTCCGCACGGCCCCTGCTCAACCAGGGACCGCGTGAAAATCCTTCCCGGGTGGTCAAAAGAAAATTGTCCACAAGATCTAGATTCAGGCAGGTCGCCAGCCCTTGACGATCTTCCGGTATATAGGACAGGGCCGCGTCCCATCTGCGCCGGGCAAAAAAATCATGCCACGATTTACCCAGCACCGTGATCCGGCCGAGGGACGGTGAAATAAGTCCGCAGATTGTTTCCACCAGCGGTTTCTGACCGTTTCCGGCAACCCCCACGATCCCCAGGATCTCCCCCTGACGAACTTCAAGATTAATATTTTGCAGATACGCATCGCCAAGGTTGTTTGTTTTCAGGAGAACCTGCTTGGGTTCCATGGGTTCTTTTTCAACCTGCAGCATAATGTCACGCCCGATCATGCGCCTGGCCAGTTCAGCCTTTGAGGCAACTTCGGCGGTATCCATTGTATCGACGATCCGGCCTTGCCGCAATATGGCGATTTCGTCGGATAGTGCCATTACCTCATCCAGCTTATGACTTATAAAGACAATGGCTTTGCCCCGGGCCGCCATCTGTTTCAATGCATCGAAAAGCTGGGTGATTTCAGATGGCGTTAGAACGGCGGTAGGCTCGTCAAAAATAAGAAAACGGCTCTGGCGGCGCAGCAGTTTCATAATTTCTACCCGCTGTCTTTCCCCCATGGACAAATCGGATATTCTGGCTTTGGGATCGATATCCAGACCGTAGGCATCGGCCAGTTTTTTAACCGAGGTCTCCATAGCTCCCGGCTGAATCCAGAAACCCCCGGTCTGCCCCAGAAAAACATTCTCGGCAACAGTCATGGCTTCCACCAGTTTAAAATGCTGGTAGACCATACCGATACCGGCATCGATGGCCGCTCTTGTGGATGAAAAGGAGCAAGGGTGGTCATTGATCAGGATGCGGCCTTGATCGGGTTTGATCTGGCCGGCAAGAATGCTCATGAGCGTACTCTTGCCGGCGCCGTTTTCACCCAGCAAGGCCTTAATTTTACCGGTACGCACCGTGAGGCTGATGTCCTGATTGGCCTGTACCGGGCCAAAGGCTTTGCTGATATTTTCAAGGCGGATGGACGATGCAGGTGACGGATCCATTATGATTCCTGTTTTTGTCCGATAATAGGCTGCACAAACTGCGATTCACTGTCCCAGGGGAAAAGTATCCAGGTATTCTGGCTGACCTCGGTAATATAGGTATCCACCAGGGGCCGGCCGGCCGGTTTGGCATAAACCGATGCGAAATGGGCCTTGGGGAGCATTTCGTGCACAATCTTGGCGGTTTTGCCGGTATCCACAAGATCATCAATCAAAAGCCAGCCATCGCCGTCGCCGGGCAGGGTCTTTAAGATTTCAACCTCACCCTTATGATCCTGCCAGTCATAACTGGATACGCAGACGGTGTCGATGAGACGGATATCCAGTTCCCGGGCAATAATGGCTGCCGGTACAAGGCCGCCCCGGGTGATGGCGATAATGCCTTTAAAATAATTGATATCCAGCAACCGCCAGGCCAGCGCTTTGGAATCGCGGTGCAGTTGTTCCCATGAAATGGGATACATCCTTTTGTAGTTTGAAGGTTCAGACATAAATTTTTCCTTTTGTTGTATTAAGAAAACCCTGTCCTTTGGGCTTAACTCAATACCGGCCCCTTAGGGCGGTATTTTATTCCGAAGGCGCTATGTTTACACCAAGGCCCGCGGGGGCCTGGGAGACATCTCTTTTCCAGGAGGAAAATACCAGAACGATAACGGTCAGCCCGTAGGGCAGCATAAGCAGCAGTGAAGAAGGCAGGTGCGCTCCCATGGCCTGCAGACGCAGCTGAAAAGCCATAACACCGCCAAAAAGATAGGCCCCCAGGATGGCACGGCCCGGGTGCCAGAAGGCAAAAATAACCAGGGCCACTGCGATCCAGCCCCGTCCGGCAGCAAGGCCGTTGGCCCACAAATGCGTATAGGCCAGAGAGAGATACGCGCCGCCAAGGCCCACCAGGTATCCGCCGGCCAGGATTCCGGCCCAGCGATACCCCGCCACCGAAAGCCCGCTTGCGGTGGCGGCGGGGGGGTATTCACCCGCTGCCCGCATGCCGAGACCCCATCGGGTGTAACGAAAGAAAATCCACAGCAGGCCCGGGATAAAGTAGGAAATATAGACCAGGGCATCGTGATTGAAAAAAATTTTCCCCAACACAGGCAGCCGGGAAAGAAGGGGAATCTGCAAAATCGTGAATCCCGGTGCAATTTGACCGATAAAGGGAGTTCCCAGATAATTGGCAAGGCCGGTCCCGAGAATTGTCAGGGCCAGGCCGGAAACCACCTGGTTGCCCTGAAAGCCCAGGCAAACCAGGCCGTGCAGGCCCGCCAGCAGGGCCCCGGCAAATCCGCCGACCACAAATCCGAGCATGGGACTGCCGGTGTACAGAGACGTCAGGAAGGCAGCCAAAGCCCCGAATATCATGATGCCTTCCACCCCAAGGTTGAGAATGCCGGATTTTTCAGTGACGATCTCACCCAATGTGGCATACAGGATCGGCGTTCCGGACTGGACCGCCGCGGCCAGCAGCGTCAGTATGAATTCCAGGCTCATGTTTTTTTCCTTGTCCGGATCGTGTAATCGATAAAAAAGCTGCCGGCCAGTACCGTGAGGAGAATCAGCCCCTCCATGATACCGCCGAAGGCAGCCGGCACCTGGAGATCCAGTTGCAGATTTTCCAGACCGACCCTGAGTCCGGCCAGGAGAATCGATGCAACGGCGATATTGACAGGGTTCAGACGCGCCAGCCAGGCAACCACGATGGCCGTATATCCGTATCCAATCATAATGCTCGGCTGCAGACGGTTGATGGTGGCCGAGGCTTCAATGAAACCGGCCCATCCGGCCAGGGCGCCGCTGAGGATCATGACCACCATGACAAGACGATCATAGGGCAGCCCGGCATACCGGGCTGCCCTGATATTTTCACCGCTGGCCTTGAGTTCATACCCGTATCGGGTGAAACGAAAAAAAATCCAGATGGCAAGGCCTGCAAAAAGACACAGTGCCAGACCCCAGTTCAATTCGGTGTTGCCGATCTTACCCACAACAGCCGAAGGGGAAAACTCGGGGGTCATGGGAAACCCGAAACTGACCGGGTCTTTCCAGGGCCCGTAGACAAGATAATCGAGAAACAAAATCGCCAGGTAATTGAACATCAGGGTCACGATGATTTCATTGGCCCGCATTCGCAGTTTTAAAACGGCCGGAATCAGGCCCCAGAGGCCGCCGGTGATAAACGCGGCAAGCAGCATGCCCGGCAGCATAATATATCCGGGCAGATCAGGGAAGGTCAGGGCTACCCAGGTAGCGCCGATGGCGCCCATGGCGTATTGCCCCTCGGCCCCGATATTCCAGATTTGAAGCCGGAAGGCAACGGCCACGCCAAGGGAACACAGAAAGATGGGCACCGCCTTGATCAGGCAGCTTTCAACGGCCCACCATGAGCCGAAAGCGCCGTTGAAGAGCAGGGCAATGGCCGTCAGTGGCGGCTTGTCCTGCAGGGCCAGCATCAATGCGCTCAAAGCCAGGGAAAGAACAACGGCGCCCATTAAAATGAGACAGGAGCTCCATACCAGCGGCTCCTGTCTTTTGGTTATTTTCAACCCGAGCATCAGGTTACCTGTTTTTGTAATAGTTAAGACGGTACGTGGCCGGATTTAACGGAAGCCCTGATTACTGTGTGGTCCCGATCACGCCCTGAACAAACCAGGTCATTCCGAGCAGTTCCTTGTCGGAGGCAACGACGCCGTCGGCGATGCGGATCTTGCCCTCCTGATCCTTGACAGTGCCGGTAAAGACGGTGACCTTGCCCGCGGCAATATCCTTTTTCATGGCCAGTACCTGTTTTTGAATATCCTGCGGAACACTGTCGCTCATGGGGCTCAGATCAATAATACCATGCTCCAGTCCATACCAGTATGCCTTGCTTTCCCAGGTTCCCCGGCGAACGTTATCAACGATCTCCTTATAAAAGCCACCCCATTTCCAAATGGGGGCGCACAGATGGGCTTTGGGGGCAAATGCGGACATGTCGGAATTGTATCCCACCGAATAGACACCTTTTTCCTCTGCCGCTTCCTGGGGGCCGGGAGAATCCTGGTGCTGGGCAATCACATCGGCCCCGACATCCAGCAGACTCTTGGCGGCTTCCTTTTCAGTGGCCGGATCATACCAGGTCTTGGTCCAGACCACCCGCACCTCGACATCCGGGTTGACAACTTGTGCTCCCAAAGTAAAGGCATTGATTCCGCGAATTACCTCGGGAATGGGAAACGCCGCCACATAACCGAGCGTTTTGGTTTTGGTCATTGCACCGGCGACCATTCCCGAAAGATACCGGGCCTGGTACATACGGCCGAAATAATTGCCCATATTTTTTGCACTTTTGAAACCGGAGCAATGCATGAATACGACATCTGGAAATTTTTTGGCTACTTTGAGCATGGGGTCCATGTAGCCGAAGCTGGTGGCGAAGATTATATCATACCCCTTTCTGGCCATGTTCAGCATAACCCGCTCAGAATCGGGGCCCTCGGGGACCGATTCCACAAATGACGAAGTGACTCCGTCCATACCATCGACAGCCAGTCTTCCCTGCTCATGGGCATATGAATAACCTGCATCACCAATGGGCGAGACGTAGACGAAACCCACCTTTACGGGTTTGTCGCCGGCAAAAGCAAAACCGCAGATGACCAGCGAGACCAGAACTGAAAATAGAAAAAATTTACGCATCATTATCCTCCTGATTTTTGGATACTATCCTTGTTATCGGTTACCTGTTAATTTTAAAGCATTGAATATAGAAAAAGGATGGATATGTGTCAAACAAAAAGAACGGTGTTTTCAGGATAAAAAAATCGATGAAAAAAAACAAAAAAAATTCACGGAAAAAGTCCCACAAACGGTGGGCATATGTAGTAACAGCTAAAGTGTCCGCGATATGTTCGAATCATTCGCCCAAAGTTCCGTTATTTTCGATTTTATTTAAATAATTTGGGAGGTTATGTCTTAAAAAACTGCGCATAGCAGCCATTGCTTGTGCATTAAAGTCATTACTTTGATCTTTTCCGAGTTCAAGAAGTTGTTTGCTCTCTTTAAAGCATACCTCGATCGGCCAACGTTTGGTATATTTTTTTAATAAATCACAGACGCTCGGGAAAGTTCATTCAGGGCGTCACGATTCAGTACACGGAGACGCCGTCCTTCAATTTCAATCATATTTTTTACAACCATTTTTTTTAACACGCGTGACAAAGTTTCAGGTGTGCTGCCTATAATTTTGGCCACCTCCCGCCGGGTGATCATCAAATCCACCACCTCATCCTCTCTGCAATCCTTTTTCATGGTTGACAGAAGAAGAAACGATGCCACTCGCTGGGGGATATCCTTGAGCGATAGCAGCTCCACAAGAGACATGGATTCCTTGAGCCGACAGGCCAGGACGCGGATCATATTAAAAAGAATTGTCGAATCCTGATGCGCAATATCTTTCACCAGCTCTCCCTGGAATATCAGAAGAACGCTATCTTCCAGGGCGGATGCACCGGCAGGAAATACCATATCTGAAAAGATTGCACAGACGCCGAATATCTCTCCCGGGCCGAAAATGTAAAGCGTCTGTTCGCGGCCATCAGGAGAGGCTTTGAACATTTTCACCATACCGCTGATTACCACATAGAATTCTTCCGCAACATCATTTTCATTTATAATCGTCTGACCGGCCCGGTACTTTTTGTTTACTGCGGCATTGGAAAGATCCCAAAGGTGCTCTTTTGTCATCTCTTTTCCCAAAGAATTGGATTGCAGGAAAGGGAATATATTCATAAAAAAGCCTCAAAGCTTGATCTGTATCAATGCAGAATACGATTTAGTATAATATGTCAAAACAGATTGACCATATCAGGTTTTTAATTGGAATTGGGAGTATAATAAAAAAACCATTAAAGACGCAACTAAAAAAATTGGAGGGAATGTTATGGAAAAAACAGATGTTTTGGTAATTGGTGGAAGTGCGGCCGGGATTGTTGCCGCTACGACCGGGAAAGCCTTTCATAAAGATAAAAAAATCATGCTGTTGCGAAAAGAGGAAAAAGTTCTGGTTCCGTGCGGTATACCCTATATATTCGGCACGTTAAAAAGCAGTGAACAAAACGTTGTCCCTGATGCGGTGTTAACCAACGCCGGGGTTGAACTCAAAATTGGCGAAGCGGTATTTCTGGATCAGGAAAACAATGTATGCAAAACCGCCGATGGTTCGGAAATCCAGTTTGAGAAAGTTGTCATTGCCACCGGATCAGAGCCTGCAGTCCCGGGCTGGCTTAAAGGGGCGGATCTGGAAAATGTGTTTATAATTCCTAAAAGTAAGAAATATCTGGATCAATTCAGCAAGAAGCTGGAACAGTTCAAGAAGATTGTTGTCCTTGGCGGTGGTTTTATCGGCGTTGAGGTTGCTGACGAACTCAACAAAGCAGACAAGGATGTCACCATTGTAGAAATGCTGCCGTATGTGTTAAGCCTTGCTTTTGACCCGGAACTGGCGGCCAAGGCACAGGAAACCCTTGAAGATAGGGGGGTCCATGTAAAAAGCAACAGCCGGGTAAAAGAGCTGACCGGTGATAAAAAAGTATCAAAGGTGGTATTAAGCAACGGAGAGACCATTGATGCCGATGCCGTGATCCTGTCAACCGGGTATCGTCCGAATGTTTGTCTGGCCCAGACAGCCGGCCTTAAAATTAATGAAATGGGATTTATTGAGGTCAATGAGTATCTGCGGACGGCCAACAAAGATTTTTTTGCGGTGGGTGATTGTGCTGAAAAACACAGTTTCATTACCCGTTCATTAAAGGGTGTCATGCTGGCATCAACAGCCTGTGCCGAAGCCAGGATTGCAGGAATGAACCTGTACCAATTGTCATCTCTGCGGGCCTTTAACGGTAATATTTCAATTTTTTGCACCTGTATCGGTTCAACTTCTTTTGGCGCTGCCGGGGTCACCGAAGCGCTGGCCAGTGAAAGGGGATTTGATGTGGTTGCCGGCACCTTTGAAGGGGTTGATAAACATCCTGGAACCCTGCCGGGTACGCATAAGCAGATTATTAAATTAATTGCTGGTCGCAGATCCGGGGTTATTCTGGGCGGAGAAGTTATCGGTGGTCAAAGCACGGGTGAACTGACCAACATGATCGGGCTTATGATTCAAAACAGAATGACGGTCTGCTCCCTGCTCACATTCCAGATCGGCACCCAGCCTTTTTTAACCGGTCCTCCCACAGCTTACCCATTGATTAAAGCCGCGGAAGCCGTCGCCATGCAACGCTGTGTATTTCAAGAGTGATGATCAGACCAAATTGCAAAAAGGCAGCCTGAGCCGGGATGGGTTCAGGCTGCCCGACCAACTTCCCTCCCCTTCCCATGAATGTCCATTCTTTGATTTTGCACTTCCAGGAGTGCCAAACAGTATTGCCCATAAATTCGCTTTTTTGAATACAGATCTTGATATAGGGTATATAGAAATGATACGAACTTATCAAACGGTCCCGGTACCCGATCATATTGTGACAAGGAGAATTTTATGGAAAACCCCATCCGCAGTTATTGGCAGTTACGCCTGTCGTCTCTGAAGGCAGTTCTGGAAAAAAATAATTTTGAGGTTTTTCTGGCAGATTCAGGGGCTGACGCCGCACGGATTGTTTTAGAAGAGATCCTGCCGCGCCTGAAACCTGTCACCGTTTCCTGGGGTGGTTCAAGAACGTTTATCGACTCCGGGTTGTACGAAAAATTGAAAAATCGTTCCGACTTGAGCATACTGGACATTTTTGACAAATCCCTGACGCCGGAGGAAAAATTCAAACGCCGCCGGGATGCTCTTTCCGTGGACCTTTTTATCACCGGAACCAATGCCGTCACCGAAACAGGCCAGCTCGTCAATCTGGATATGATCGGAAACCGTATAGCCGGAATCACATTCGGCCCCAAAAATGTGATTATCCTGGTGGGACGTAATAAAATCGTGGCCGATTTAGATAATGCGATGTTTCGTATTCAAAACTACAGCGCACCGGCCAATGCCATGCGGCTGGACATGAAGACGCCATGTGCCGAAACCGCTGTCTGCCGGGAATGCAATGTCCCGGATCGGATTTGCAACACTTGGACCATAACCGAGAAATCATTTCCCAAAAACAGGGTTAAAGTTGTTTTGATCAATGAAAATATGGGGCTCTAAATGAATTTTGAATGATGAACAAAGTATCACGGCGTTCTCCATATGCCGGGTTATATTTTTTACACAGGCATCTGTTTTTTTCAATTTCAAGCTTCAATAAACTACCTTTGATTTTTTCATAAAAAATGCCGAGGTTTTATCCATTTTATTGATCATCGCCCGGTATGGCGGTTTATTTTAAACAGGAAAAAATTATGAAATCCAAAATTTCAGCTTTCCTATTGTGTATTATTCTCCTGGCCGTTGGGCTCCTGGGTTCGGCCGTTTGTCCGCCCACCGCCTCAGCCCTGGATGTCGTTGTTAAAATCAGCCGGATCGAAAATACGCTGCACCTGATAGATGAACTGGCCGGGAGTGACACTCCTCAAGCAAAAGCACCTGCCACGGCACAGATCAGAGCCATGCTTCAAGGTACGGACTGGATCGATCCCGACCGACAGATCGTTATCGGTCTTGAGCCGGCGGGTGAGCAGTACATCAGCGGAATATTGATACCCTATATTCGCCCCAATGCTAATTTCCAGGCGGCTTTTAATGCCAAAATCGGATCCAATTATTACATGATCTCTCTGCCCCCGGGATCGCCCCAGGTTATTTCGGGAAATATGGAAGAAGCTTTGCTGAAGGCCGGTTCTTCAAAAAGTAAAACAACCATCATGGCCCAGGCCACTGTTGGCCGACTTTTGAAAAAAAACAGGGAACAGATCGATAACTGGCTTAAAAAAATTGAAATCTCCAAAATGCAGCGGACAGACACTCCCATGGCGCCGGCTCCCGAAGATGCCCGGGCCATGATATCCGGCATGCTGGATATAGCCTCACAGCTTGATACCATCTCTTTTGGGATCGATTTGACGGCCGCAAAACTGGCGTTTGTTTTCAGCTCTCAGGCCAGGGCCGAAAGCGAGATCGCCGGTCTTTTTACCCGCACAGACACGTCCGCACGGTTAAGTACCTTTAAACCGGATTTTCAGATTAATTTTGGTTCCGGCCCTTATAACATAGCGGGTTTCCTGAAAATGATGGGCAACACTTTCGGCCCTTTTTCTCAAAAGGTGGGACTTGATTTCAGCGAAATTGCTTCCATGTGCGAACCTTTTAGCGGTGAAATGGCAGGCGGTTTGTCTTATGACAAAGACAAAATAAATTTTGAGACCATCAGCGTACTTAAAAACGGGAATCAAGCGGTCGATTTTTTAGAAAACGTATACCTGCCCTGGATGGAAAAGTACAGCCGCAATTTAGCCGGGCTGCTGGAACAACAATCCGGCCGTAAACTTGCCGATGTTTTTGTCCGGACTGCCGACACGGAGGTAGCCGGCTGTAAAGTAGTTGGCGTCAAATCAAAAATCCCTGTTTTCCCGGCCTTGCCGCAAACCGCCGGGGTGCCGGCACCCGATTGCCCAATAATGGTGTATGATACCCGCATGACAACCGTAGACAACCTGTTGCTAATGGCTTCGAATGACCGACGTCTTAAAAAAATGATCGGCCTGGCCCGAACGTTTAAAGAAACGACTTCAAACGGTCCACTGATGACCCTTGATATGGATCTGGGTGCATACCTTTCCGCCCTCGGAGAGATGCTGCCGGATTTGAATATACCCATGCCCGGAGACAAAAAAGCCTTTTCCAGCCTGGGAAAACTTGCATTTACAATGAATCTGGAAAACGGCCGGATCGATACGGTCACATCTTTTAAGATGGATGATATTAAAGCCATGATTACCGCCTTTAAAGAGGCTATGGCGGCTCCTCCTGCGGAATCAAGGGACAGCGTCCCGGGCCAGACCAACTTGAAAACCGAATCTGCCGGGAAGCCGGCTCAATTGCCGGCAAAACCACAATATACGGAAAAAGATCCTGAATACTGGTCTGATAAGGGGGGGCTGGTAGCTGCGTACGGCAACGACAAGGCTGCGGTTGAATTTTATAAAAAAGCAATCAAGCTTGATCCTCAAAGAAGCGATTATCATTTTAATCTTTCCGTATCCTTTTGTGAGCTCGGTGAATATGCCAAAGCCCTGACATCTATTAACAGAGCACTTGCCATGGATAATGGAAATGGTGCATATTATTACACCAGAGGCAGAATTTATCTTTTGTCGACCGACAGTACAAAGGCCATGGAAAATTTTATTCAATCCGCCCGGCTGGATCATAAAGACGCCCGGGATTATTTAAACAATGTAGCGCATGTGCAATGGGAATAAAAGGAGGAATATGTACAAAAACAATGCGTTAAAAGAGATCAGCTGGCAAGATTTCCAGCAACTGAACCTCGGGGAAAAAGCACCCTATTTTTTGCGTCAGGGGCGAACCTATCATGCGCTGGTTTCCCAGCAGTTTGATCGAGCCATGCTGGATAAACTGTGCAGCCTGGCCACCAAAATCCGGATGATCGGAAAAACCAGGGGCGGGTTGCAATTCCTGAAAGACCTGTTGTCGGACAAAAGGGGCATGCTCTATTTCGCCCAACCCTCTTCCCGAACTTTTCTTTCGTTTTACGCTGCCTGCCAGATACTGGGAATTCAGCCTGCCGAAGTGCGGGACACCAGCACATCCAGTGAAATCAAGGGTGAATCCAAGGAAGATTCGGTGCGAACGTTCAGCAGTTATTTTGATCTTATGATCATGCGCCATCCTGTGGGCGGCTTTGCCGAAAGAATTGCCTGGCTGCTTTCCAATACAGACCGACCCGTCCCGGTTATCAATGCCGGTTCCGGGAAAGATCAGCATCCGACCCAGGCCCTGCTGGATATCTACACATTGGAGCGCAGTTTTGAAAATCAGGGTGGAATCGAGGGCAAGAAAATCGCTTTTGTAGGTGATCTGGCCCGGGGCCGGACAGTACGGTCTTTATCCAACCTGCTGACACTCTATCCGGGTGTCAAACAGTATTTTATCGCCCCGGAATCCCTGCAGATCGGTGAAGACATTTTATCTTCGCTCACAAAAGCGGGCATGGAATATGAAGTGAGTGTCGATTTTGAAAAACTGATTCCCGAAGTTGACGCCATTTATATGACGCGTATCCAGGACGAGTGGGATACGGCCAAAGAGAGTAGTCTGATCGATACCAGCAAATATCACTTCAAGACCGAGCATCTTGATCTGTTGAAATCAAACGCCGTTCTTCTGCACCCGCTGCCGCGCCGCAAGGAGATCGCTGTGGCTGTGGATTCGGATCCGAGGGCCGTCTACTGGCGGCAGGTACGCAACGGCATGTGGATTCGTGCGGCTCTGATACTGTCCATTTTTGACCGGACCCTTGAAGTCGATCGATACTATGAAGATTTGACCAGTTGACGTTGCAAGTTACGATTCGGTGAGGTGATTTTTGTATGCCCCAATAAAAAAGCCGTCTGTCTCCGCAAATAAAAACTAAATTGAGCGATTATCAGTTAGCTTTTAGCAATTAGTACAATATAGGAGCTGACCGCTAATTGCTAAAAGCTAATCGCTCATCTTAGGTAGAAACAGACGGCTTGAATAAAAAGTGATGCAGCCCATCAAAGGCTCCGGGGATAATCCTATATCATAAAAGTATTACCCCCCTGCACCGGCTGATAGGTTATAATGCTCTGCCGTAATCTGGAAACAATTACATGTTACCAATTTTTTCGGTGAGTTCCGGCAGGAAATCAAGGATGTCGGCTTCGATGCCCACATCCGCTACCTGAAAAATAGGCGCGTTGGTATTTTTGTTGATGGCCACGACAAAGGGATTGCCCTTGAGACCTCCCAGATGCTGGAATGATCCGCTGATACCGCAGGCCAGGTAGACCTTTGGTTTTACCGTCTGGCCGGAGGTACCGACCTGGCGGGATTTTTCCATCCATTTTGAATCCACGATGGGTCGGGAGCAGGATACATCGGCACCCATGGCTTCCGCCAGTTCCTGTACGATTTCGATATTGTCTTCATCTTCGATTCCACGTCCGACGGATACCAGAACCTCGGATTTGGTGATATCCACGTCTCCGACTTCTGCTGCGACGATTTCCAGGAAACGGCGGTTTGCAGACAGGTCACCGGCATCGCCGGATTTGTCCACAACCCGGCCGGCGGCCGCTTTATTTTCATCTTCCGGGAATCCACCCGGACGTACGGTTATTACCGCACCACCGGATATATCGCAGGAGACATGGGCGCTGACCATGCCGCCGTATTCCTGGCGTACGATATTCATGACCGATCCGTCCGTGCCTTCAAACCCTACCACATCGCTGGCAAAGGCGCTATCCAGTTTGATGCTCAGCCCCGGGGCCAGGTCCATGCCAAAGGTATCATGGGCCATCAATAAAATGGCATCGCCCGGCAGCGTATTGACCAGCAGCTTGCGGATCACTTCGGCATTGGGATAGGCCAGTGCCTCGTTGTCAAACTTCCAGACTTCCGGATAGGATTGGGCCATGGTATTGCAAACCGCATCAAGATCAGGCCCACTGCCTGTCACGATGGCGGTTACGGACGCATCGGCATCAATCTGTTTAGCCGCGGCGGCGAGTTCCAGGGCCGCATCATCGGCGACTTGATCCTTATGTGTAATATATGTAAAAATTTGAGCCATTATTTCAATCCTCCCTTGGCCTTTAAGAGTTCAATCAGTTTTCCAATGATCTCTTCCGTGCTGCCCTCGAGCATCTCCGCACCTTCGCCCGTGTCCGGCACAAAATAGTCGAGCCGTTTGACCTTGGCACCGGCATCGCCGACCGATGCCGCGTCCAGCCCCAGATCCGCGGTGCCCAGGGTCGGGATCTCCACGGAAGCCACCTTCCGGATACCGCGGATGCCCACATAGCGCGGTTCATTGATACCGGTCTGGATGGACAGGACGCAGGGCAAATCGATTTCATTCATTTCCTGGTTACCGCCTTCTATTTCACGGCCCACCGTTAGTTTGCCCTCCTGCACCTCAATGGTGTTGACCAGGGATGCATAGGGGTAATCCAGCATGGCCGCCAGCATACCACCGATCTCTCCGGCACCGGCATCGGCCTGGGCCCCGGTCATGATCAGATCGTAGCTGCCTTTTTCAACGGCGGCTTTTAGAATCGCGGCAACCCCCCTGCCATCGGAATTTTCAAAGGCATCGTCACTTAAAAGCAGGCCCTTTTCAGCGCCCATGGCCATCTCCCTTCTCACGACCTCTTCCGACTCATCATTGCCGACCGAGACCACCGTGACACTGCCGCCGACCTTGTCAACGATCTGAATAGCTTCCTCGACTGCATAATTATCCCACTCGTTTACCGAATAAACCAGATCATCGCGATCGATGTCGTTCCCGGCATTGTTCAACTCGATCTCGTTTTCCGAGGTGTCAGGGACCCTCTTTACACAAACCAAAATTTCCATATTTTCCCTCCCTGCTGTTATTGTTGACAGGTTTTTTAAATTATGGTTATTACCAAATGATTGCTTTCTGATATCGGTTTTCTGTTGACCTATTCGGCCTGTTTCAGGCAGCCTTTTCCATATGCTGATCAATCAGTTCGGCCAATTCAATGGCTTCCACTTCACCTTCCAGGCCGGCCACCTTGATGGCGTCCTCGATATTGACCAGACAGAACGGGCATGCCGTTACGATTACATTGGCTCCGGCGTCGGCCGCCATCCGTACCCTCAGAACGCCCATGCGTTGCTCTTCCTCTGGTTCGTAGAAGAGCATCAGACCGCCGCCGCCGCAGCAGAAGGATCGATCCCGATTTTTTGTCATTTCCACCCGGGTAAGGCCTGGAATGGCATCGATGGCGGCCCGGGGGTCGTCGTACACATCATTGTGCCGTCCCAGATAACAGGGATCATGATAGGTGTAGATCCGGGTCGGATCCGCGACTGGTTTAAGTTTCAAATTACCGGATCTGACATGGCGGACAATCACCTGGCTGATATGTTCCACCGGGGGAAGGCCCTTGTAGTCCTTTTTTAACGCGTTGAATGCATGGGGATCGGCGGTGACGATACGACTCACGCCGGCATTTAGAATAGCATCGGTATTGTGGTCTTTCAAGTCCTGAAAGAGCATCTCCTCACCAAAGCGGCGCACCTCGTGGGCACTGTCCTTTTCCGCCCTGCCCAGAATACCGAAATCAATGCCGGCAGTGGTGAGGACTCCGGCCGTGGCCTTGGCAATCTCCTGCATGCGGTCATCAAAGGATGAAATGCTGTCCACAAAGTACAGGGTGTCGGCCGTGGCTCCTTTTTCGAGAATTTTAACCGGGTATTTTGCCTTGAATTCTTGATCTTTGGTCCAGTCGGCCCGTTTTTTTTCCATTTTGCCCCAGGGGTTACCGCGTTTTTCCAGGGCCCGCAGCGGTTTTTGCAGGGACTGGGGCACCATGCCCTCTTCAACCATGCCACGGCGCAGGTCGACGATCTTGTCGATATATTCGATTCCAAGCGGGCATTCCTGCTCGCATGCACCGCAGGTGGTGCATGACCAGATTTCGTCTTCTGTAAAAATAGTGCCGATCAGTGGTTCACTTTTTTTAAACGGGCTGTTTAAAGGCAGCAATGGATAGTTCTTGAAGAGCAGATCCCGGGCCTTAATGGAGATGAATCGCGGCGATAGAGGCCGGCCCACGGTATTTGCCGGGCATTGGTCTGAACAGCGTCCACAATCGGCGCAGGTGTAAAAATCCAGGATATGCTTCCAGGTAAAATCCTCCAGTTTTTTAACGCCGAAGGATTCCAGTTCATCCAGATTTTCATCTTTGACGCCGTAGCGCACCGGTTTGACATTGCCTCGATTCAGGCGCATGAAAAAGACATTAAAAATGGAGGTAATGACATGAAAATGCTTACCCAGGGGCAGAAAACACAAAAAAAAGAAAAAACACAGGTCATGGGCAAAATAGGCGGCAATATGGAGGTTCTGCAGGCAGGTTAAAGGTGTGCTCAGCAGCATGCCCTTGAGTGCCCATCCCAGGGTACCCGGTGTCAGAAAATCGGCATGCAGGCCCTGTTGGGCCTGGGCTGCCACCAGGGAAGCTTCGAACAGACTCTCGGAGACCATCAGCGTGCCGATAAGGGCCAGGACAAAAACCGCCTCTGCCGTATGATCATGGCCGTATTTTTTGGGAACGGCGTATCGCTCCGGCTTGAAAATGCCCCGGCGGATGGCCGCAACCACAACCGCAACCAGTACAACCGTAGCCATAATATCCTTGATAACATTGTATGCCGCTCCTGCGATGCCATCCATGCCCGGGAAGGTAAAGCCCTCTATAAATCCCAGTATTACAAGCTGGCTGGAGCGAAGCGCCAGAGATATAAAACCGAAAAAAATCATGATATGCAGCACGCCTGCCAGCATATAACGCGGTTGGCGCCATTGGGCGAGCCAGATTTTAAGCACTTGCATGATCCTTGCCGGGATATGGTCAAATCGGGCATCAGGAGCCGCCATGACCAGGGGAGCCATGCGTCTTGCCATTATATAGGTAAAAATAATTGCCCCGATAATCGGGATCAAAAAAGAAATAACCGCGGTGGGAATGAAAAATATCGAGCCGTGGGCCGGAGAGATCAAAGCGGTTTCCATATTACATTTCTTCTCCTTAAGAAAGTAAAAATATCAGCATTAATGAATGAGTATTCATTCATTAATGCAAACGGAGCTTTTTCTGTCAAGTAAAAAATTCATTCTCTTTTAAATTGCAGCCATGATGCTGTTGAAATAGCTGTTATGAAAGTTACAGACGCTCCAACATCAGACTTTGTTACGTCTCTGAAAATAAATAAGCACAAACAGATCCCGATTGAGGATATGGTGCTTTTTACAGCAAGTCGTATGAAATGTCAAATAATGCCAATTGTTTTGCAACGACCCCATTGGGCTTTTGTAAAACGCAGTGTCGTTTTTCAAATGCGTTTTACATGACTGATTTTGTTTGCATTCAATGGCCATCCGATTTATAATTTGGAAGGTTGTGGGAGTTTTTTGGCACCCGACGTGATTTTTTACAAAACTCGATCGTTTATTCAGGCGAAAGGGTATGACAAAATCGTCGATTTTAGCAAAAGCCTTGCAAGGTATCGTCATTTTCCGTATATTTATTCAGTTTTTAATGCTTCGTTATATAACAGAACACCAAAGGAGGTCCCATTGGCGACAATCCATTATCAATACAAACCATGGCTGGCATTTTACGAAAAAGGTGTACCTGAGCGAGTAGACTACGAAGAGGTCTGCCTTCCGGAGTTTCTGGAACGAAGTGTATCTGCATTTCCCAATAACATGGCCCTGCTGTTTCAGGGATATCAAATAAATTACCGCAAGCTGAAAAGTATGGTCGACCAGTGTGCCGCCGGTCTTTCTAACCTAGGCATCAAAAAGGGAGACAGTGTCGCTATTCTGCTTCCCAATGTTATTCCCTGCGTTATCAGTTACTATGCTATTTTGAAAATTGGTGCCGTTGTGGTAATGAACAACCCCCTTTATGCCGACCGTGAACTGAAACACCAGTTTAACGACTCGAATTCCAAGCTGCTCATTACCCTTGATCTTTTGGCCAACCGAATGGTCGAGCTGCGCCCCGACACGGGAATTAAGCATATTATTTATACTTCCATCGGCGATTACCTGCCATTTCCCAAAAATCTCCTGTTTCCCCTGGTAGCCAAAAAAAAAGGCCTGGCCGCCGATGTAAAATCGGCTGCTGATGTTTCCAGATGGAAACCGTTTCTGGCGCAGTCTCCCTTGAATCCTCCGGCCGTAAAACTTGGCTTTGATGATGTAGCCATGTACCAGTACACCGGCGGAACAACCGGTATCTCAAAGGGTGTTATGCTGACCCATGCCAATCTCAGCAAGCAGGTTCAACATCTGAATTCATGGTTTCCCACTTTTAATAAGGGTGAGGAACGTATGTTGAGCGCACTGCCTTTTTTTCATGTATTCGGGCTTTCAGTGGCCATGAATTTTTCCGTGTATATGGGCTGGGGCGAAATCCTGGTCCCCAAACCCCAGCCGGAACCGCTGCTGGAAGCCATCGCCAAATTCAAACCTACCTTTGCCCCGCTGGTGCCCACCATGTATATCGGTATGCTGGCCAGTCCTGATATTGAGAAAAGCGATATGACGTCGATCAAGGGATGCTTTTCCGGCAGTGCGCCGCTGCCTGTGGAGGTGATCCGTGATTTTGAAGCCAAGACCGGGGCGATTATCGTGGAAGGCTTCGGCATGACCGAATCCACGCCCGTGACCCATATCAATCCCTTTCGGGGCCAGCGCAAAGTCGGCAGCATCGGACTTCCCATTCCCGACACCGAATGCCGCATCGTTGATTTAAATGACGGCGAAACAGACATTCCTGTGGAAGAAACCGGCGAACTGCTGGTTAAGGGACCGCAGGTCATGAAAGGGTATTGGAATAATTTGGAAGCGACCGCCGAAACCCTGACAGACGGCTGGCTACATACCGGCGACATCGCCAAAATGGATAAGGAAGGCTATTTCTACATTGTCGACCGCAAGAAAGATATGATCATTTCAGGCGGTTTTAATGTTTATCCCCGTGATATCGAAGAAGTTTTCTTCGAACACCCGAAAGTTCAGGAAGCCACCGCCATCGGGGTCCCCCATCCTGTTCGGGGCGAGCAGGTCAAGGTTTTTGTCGTACTCAAGAAAGGCCGGACCGCCACCGGGGAAGAGTTGATCGATTTCTGCAAGGGAAAACTGGCGACCTACAAGCTGCCCACGGAAATTGAGTTTATCCATGAATTGCCTAAAACCAATGTCGGCAAGGTCCTGAAAAAAGACCTGCGGGCCACGGAGATGGAGAAAAGAGATGCGGCTGAAAAATAAGGGATCAGGGATTTACGCCCCGTTTTTTTAACTGCAGACGCACTTCTACACGACGTTCCCTAAGTTCGTCTGCATTGCAGTGGGCTATGCCCTGGCTGACACCGAAGCCAAAACCGATTCCTCGTCGGCCAAAACCGGTTCCGATCCCGATAGAGGCCCGGTCTGACTGGCGTTCGCATTTGGCGATTTCTTCCTCCAACTGATAATAATATTTCAGCAGCTCTTCATCGGACATGCTGCTGGAGTCCTGGTCGAGGATGTTGTTTCCGGTGCCGGCACATCCGGATGCCAGAAACAGGGTCGAAAGAATGGTGAAAAGTATTACGATGTGCCGCATTGATTTTCTCCTTTTTCGATAAACACATTTTTCAGGCTTTCATACAGCGCAATTCCCACCGTGGTAGAAAGGTTCAGACACCGTATTTTTGGTAAGATGGGTATACAGTAGGCGGTATCCTTATAGACATTCAGGATTTGAGGAGGAAGTCCCCTGGTCTCCGAGCCGAAAATCAGAAAAAGCCTTTTACCGGACGGCATATCCCAGAAAAATTTTGACCCGGTTTTTGTGAATATTGCGATCTCTTTTTTTGCCGGCTTCATCTGTTTTTTAAAGTCTGCGAAACTGTCCCAGATAAACAGTTTTACCTCCGGCCAGTAATCCAGGCCGGCACGTTTGACCTGGCGGCTGTCCAGTGAAAATCCCAGGGGTCGAATCAGGTGCAATCGGGCACCGGCCCCCAGGCAGGTCCGCCCGATATTGCCGGTGTTCCAGTGCACCTCCGGTGCCACCAGGACCACATGGCGTTCAAAATTATTTTCATTCAAATCCACAGGCTGATTCCCGATTATCATTAGTATCTAAATACTAAAATTCGTATTTTTTATGTCAAAAAATAAATCAAAATAATCAAAAAACAAATAAATCAAAATGATTAAAATTCAAAACAGGAAAAAATCAAAATAACAAAACAACTCCAGGCTATGTGTGAGCAAATAATTTGCTTTGGCTCTTATTTGAGATTTAGATATTGGAATTTATTTGTCTCTTGGTGCTTGTAGTTTGTGATTTCCGGTTTAGGTTACACTCTCAAGAAACAAAACGTTCCGACATGCCAAAATCTACTTGTTTTATAAACAACCACCCAAGAAGTGTAAAGCGTTTAACCGTTATGAACCATGTATGGTATTGTATAGAATTCAGCCCTATAGTCAATATTTGATTCATCGTGAAGCCCTGCAACCTCGACAATCCGATAATTATAACGGAGGTGAAAAATGATCATTGATTTCCATACCCATATTTTCCCCGAAAATATCCGGGAGACAAGGGAGCGTTATTTTGACGGTGAATCCGCCTTCAGGCTCCTGTATGATTCACCCGGATCAAAACTTGTGAGCGCGGAGCAGACCATTGCCGCCATGGATGAACAGGGAGTTGATAAGGCCGTTGTTTTCGGCTTTCCCTGGCGAAAGGCGGAAACCTTCAAACTGCAGAACGATTATGTGATGGAGGTGGTTGAAAAATATCCGGATCGGCTGATCGGGATGGCCTGCTTCGATCCTGCCGGCCCCAAGGCCGTGACGGAAACCGTTCGCTGCCTTGAGGGAGGTCTTGCCGGTGTCGGTGAGCTGGCATTTTATGAATCCGGAATTGATGAAGCCGCCCTGGACGATCTGGCGCCCATCATGGAAATCTGTCGGGAAAACAAGGTGCCTGTACTGATTCACACCAATGAACCGGTGGGTCATCTATATCCGGGGAAAACGCCCAATACTCTGGCACAGATATACAACCTGGCCAAACGGTTTCCGAAAAATATAATTGTGCTGGCCCACTGGGGCGGCGGGATCTTTTTTTACAATCTGTTGAAAAAAGAGGTCAAGGATACCCTGAAAAACATCTATTTTGATACGGCGGCATCCCCATTTCTCTATCACCGGGATATCTGGGCCTTTGCAAAACAGGTTGCCGGAATTGACAAAATTCTTTTTGGGACGGATTTTCCCCTGCTCAAACCGGTTCGGTATTTTAGGGAGCTGGAACTAAGCGGGCTTGAAAAAGAGGATATCGATTGTATCTGCGGTCAAAATGCGGCCCGGCTGCTCAAGATAACATAAACATTCCCAAAGAGTGCCGGTTTGTCCCCATTGGCCTTACCGTACGATGCATTTTTCCACGTAATTTGCACCGATGGTCTGGAATTGCAGCAATTCGTCTTCCCCAAGTCTGCAGTCGTGGCTTTGAAAGAATTCAGGATGCAGGACCTGGGTTTCCCTGCACTCCTGCAGGGCCCAGAGCCGTGCTCCTTTTATCAGACGGGCAATGCTTTCGATCATACCGGTATCCACAAGGGGTTTGATGCAGGTGGTCTTGAATTCATACGGCAGCCCGGACTCCATGATCAGCCGGATACTGGAAACAATATGATCCGGGCGGCTTTTTTTCTGGATAATCGGTGCGTAATGACCGGGATCGGTTTTTACATCCATGGCAACATAATCAATCAGACCGTTTTCAAGCAGTTGTTCCAGTACCTCGGGCCGGCTGCCGTTGGTGTCGAGTTTTATCGGATACCCTATCTGTTTGATTTTTTTGCACAGATCCGCCAGATCCGGTTGAAGCGTGGGCTCTCCGCCGGAAATCACCACCCCATCCAGAAAATTTCTGTGACTTTCCAGAAATTGCCATATATTGGCCTCGGTCAGGTTTGCCGGACATTCGGTACACCCCTGAACCAGGTCGGGATTATGGCAGTACGGGCAGTCAAAATTACACCCTGAAAGAAAAATCACACAACTGATTTTCCCCGGATAATCGATCATCGAGTTTTTTTGCATTCCACCCACTACCATTGGTTCTCTCCTTACCTCGCATTGGCTGCTGCTCAGGCAACCTTGAATGTTTTTCTCTGGTCAAACTCGGCCCGTTTACCGTTGTTCCACTGCTTGACCGGTCTGAGATATCCCACCACCCGTGAATACACCTCTGTCGTACGATCGCATTTCGGGCATTTTTCCTGCCTGCCGTTGAGGTAACCGTGGACCGGGCAGACACTGAATGTGGGCGTCAGGGTAAAGTAGGGCAGTTTGAAACCGGTGGCAATTTTACGGACCAGTGCCTTGATGGTGGTAATATCCGTTACCAGCTCGCCCAAAAATACATGCTGGACCGTACCGCCGGTGTATTTGCACTGCAGATCATCCTGCAGGGTCAGTGTTTCATAGATATCATCGCTGTAGTTGACCGGCAACTGGCTCGAATTGGTGTAATAGGGAGCATCCCCGGACTTTCTGTACTCGGATTCATTGGAACATTGAATTTTTTTGAACCGCTTTTTGTCCATAAGGGCCAGACGGTAGGCCGTGCCTTCGGCCGGGGTAGCTTCGAGGTTGTACAGATCACCGGTTTTTTCCTGGGCCTCGGTGAGCATTTCCCGTATAAAATCCATGACGCTGAGTGAAAAAGCCAGGCCTGCCGGGCTGGAGATGTCTTCATGGAGGAAATTGGTGCAGGCCTCATTCATACCGATAATTCCGATGGTGGAAAAATGATTTTTCCAGTAAACACCATTGCGGGCCTTAATGTCCCGCAAATAAAATTTTGTGTACGGGTAGAGGTTCTGATCGGTGAAGTTTTCAAGCACCTTGCGTTTTATGACCAGACTCTCGACGCCGATTTGTACCTTTTCCCTTAGCCGGTCGAAAAAATCTTTTTCGTCGTTGGCCAGAAAACCTATCCTGGGAAGGTTGATGGTGACAACGCCTACAGACCCTGTCAGCGGATTGGCACCGAAAAGCCCGCCGCCCCTTTTCAGCAGTTCCCGGTTGTCCAAACGCAACCGGCAACACATGGAGCGCGCGTCTTCCGGTGACATGTCCGAATTGACAAAGTTGGAGAAATAGGGGATGCCGTATTTCCCCGTCATCTGCCACACCATGTCCAGGTTGGGATTGCTCCAGTCAAAGTCGACCGTAATATTATAGGTCGGGATCGGAAAGGTAAAAACCCGGCCCCTGGCATCGCCTTCCATCATCACTTCGGCAAAGGCCTTGTTGAGAATATCCATTTCAGCCTGATATTCGGCATAGGTGGTGTCCTGTTCGATACCGCTGATAATTACCGGCTGGTCCCTTAAAATAGAAGGCACGTAAAGGTCCATGGTAATATTGGTAAAAGGGGTCTGGAATCCCACACGGGTGGGGATGTTGATGTTAAAGACAAACTCCTGCAAGGCCTGTTTGACCTCGCTGTAATCCAGGTTATCATGCCGGATAAAAGGCGCCAGCAAAGTATCGAAATTGGAAAGTGCCTGGGCTCCGGCCGCCTCTCCCTGCAATGTATAGAAAAAATTGACGACCTGGCCCAGGGCCGACCGCAGGTGCTTGGGCGGTGCACTCTCGATTTTGCCTTCGACGCCTTTAAAGCCCTGCTTCAATAAATCCTGCAGATCCCAGCCCACACAGTAGACTGAAAGCAGGCTCAGATCATGGATGTGCAGATCACCTGATTTGTGGGCCTGCCTGATTTCCGGAGGGTAGATTTTATTCAACCAGTATTCTGCAGTAACATCGGAGGATATATAGTTGTTCAACCCCTGCAACGAGTAACACATATTGCTGTTTTCTTTTATCTTCCAATCAAGCTTGCTGATGTAGTGCTCCACCAGATCGACGCTGACTTTGGTGGTTATTTTTCGAATCTGGGCATGCTGCTCACGATAAAGGATATAGGCTTTGGCGGTTTTATAATAGGGTGAATCCAGCAGGACCCGTTCCACGATATCCTGAATGTCCTCGACCTCGGGAATCGGCCCCAGGCGAAGTTCGTGGAGCAGGGTCAACACCCGTAGTGTGAGCTTCCGGGCCTCTCGTTCACTGAATTCTCCGGTTACCTCGCCGGCCTTGGCAATGGCCGTCGTGATTTTAGATGAGTCGAATTCTGCCACCGAATTATTTCGTTTTTTTATTTTTTCAACCAATTGTATCACTCCTGTTGAATTGTTGCGGGATTAGCGCGGAATTACAGTACGTTGATGAAACCATTAAAAAAAGCCCTGTTTTCTTGCAGAACCGAATTGTGATTTACGCAATATATTGTTGTTTGTCAACAGAAAAAATCAATATATTGCGTTCAGGCCCAGTCTCAGGAAAGTATTTCAAACAATTTCGGAAGACTATCAAAGGTTAAAAAAATTGTAATCTGAAAAAACCGGAAGGGAATATTATAAAACGCAGTTTTGGGATTTTAAGCGTAGAATGTTGAAGATATATTAGAATCGGTGCCGATGGCGGAGTTGTTTTGAATTTGGTGGTGTGACCCAGATATAATCTGCATAGGAGAGATCGGCATTCCCCCCTGCCGGGATCAGGCCGACGGTTCGAAACGGGACACTGGTTCGTTTGTAAGCCCTGTCCGGTATGCCGAATTTATTTTTGATGTGGCCGTTGCCGGCAATTACGACCATTGGGTGACCGTCAAGATTCAAGGCAATGGATTCGGCCATTGTGTCTTCCCATACGCATTGGGCCATATAAAAATTTTCAAAATTCTCTCGACCGGGCAGAGCATGAAATTTAAATATTTTTTGAATATAGGTGCGATGGGCCGCAATTGAGGTGTCGATTTCAGCGGGTAGATATCGACGGTCGTCATCCAGAAGGCTGTCGATACCGCCGACGGCAATTTTGGGAGGAATATGGGAGGGAATATTGAGCCCGATGATCCTTATCCGATTCCGTCCGGCAAAATCAAGAATATCACGGTACAGTTCATATTTAAATCGCCAGTTTACGTACCAGTGAGTTTTTTGCAGAAACTCTTTTTCTTCCAGCAGACCCTCGGACCATTTATCCAGAACAACCTGATAGGTTTTGGCAAACATCTCCATACCGATGATGAGATCCGGGTGTTTTTCATGAAGCTCTCTGATAATACGCAGTTGGATTTTATGATGTTCCGGGTTATGGTGATTTTCCCCGACATAAACGATTCGCACCGAGCCCAGATCAGCCAAAAGGGCTTCGGGCAAAACAGGTGTACCTGATTCGCCCGATATAATGATGCCGGCCGGGTAGGATCCGGAATTATCGTTGATTAACAATTTTTTTTCAATACCGGCACAGCCGGAGATGATAAAAAATGAAACAGCGACCGTTACGGCCGTGATTAAACGTATGGGCGGGCAGTAGTGTCTGATTTGCTGCATGGCTTGATTTTTTTCATCTCATCGGTTAGTAAGAATTTTTAAGCTGTGCGATCAGGTTTTGGTTTTTGCAAATACCTGACCTGGACAAGCCGGAACCAAATTGAAGATTGAAAAATAATTTATCCGGCCCGATTTCGGGATACTTATTGTTTTCCGCGACCTTAAGGAAAAACCAAATGCGTCTGGATCAAAACCCCGTTCACCGAAAAGCCATATTCCCCTGGTATGATTCCGAAACAGCCTGTTATATCGGCATCGGTCTGATGCTCATGGCTCTGGTTTTCGGATTAATCGGTGTCCGGGTTGCATGTGAAACCGCGAAACACTGCTCATATGTCTGGATCCCCGGTTGCCTGGTTGTAATGAGTGCCGGAGTTATGCTCTCCATCATCGTACGTCTCATTCGCCGTTATCTGTCCCGTTAAGGGTCAGAGAGTAAGATTCCAACGTGCATCCTTTTTAAATACCCGGCCACGGATATCCGCAGCGCCTGTCCCGTCCTCGTTTTTTTTCAAAGAGCCATGCATGGGCCGGCAGAGTATGACACAAGAGTGCTGCGCTGCAGCCTATGAACTTACGGCGGTTGATTTCATGCATCGGGAAAATGATCTGCATGCTATGGGGGGTGCACAAAAAGGTTTTTTAAAAAAGCCTGAAAAAATTTATAAGGAAGACTCGGGTTTGAAAAAATTGGGTGCAGAGTACCAAAAAAGGCGATCTTCAGGCATGCGGAATCCTGAAAAGACCGCCTTTTTTAAAATGGTGCTTACATAGCGTCTTTAAGTTTTTTGCCCGGCGAAAATTTAACAACATTATGAGCCTTAATTTTGATTTCTTCTCCGGTTTGCGGGTTGCGGCCTTTGCGGGCCTTACGGCGAATTTTTGAAAATGTGCCGAAACCGACCAGAGTTACTTTGGCGTCTTTTTTCTTAAGGGCATTGGTAACATTGGCCATAAAAGAATCGAGGGCTGCGGAAGCAGCTACTTTAGTAAGGCCGGCATCTTTTGCAATCAGTTCCACTAATTCTGTTTTTGTCATTCTTTCTGTTCTCCTTTCTTTGGATTAGTTGATTATCCCATTCTCCCTGTTGCTAAGGAATTACAGCAGGTTAATTGAAATGTCAACAGGTTAATCCCATATTTATCAATGTTTTATGGAAAATATTTTTTATAGAGGCCTTAAAATAGGGAGATTACAGCAATTATCTTCAGGTAAAAAAGGGGCTAACAAAAGAGAACATAGCCGGCGGAACGGTTGCAACTATTTTGATTAACAAAGAAAATTAAATATCAGGAATATGTTTAAAATATACGGGCACTCGTGCTGCAAAGCGTGGCGAGCCCAAAACAACGGTCAACCTGATTTTTTTATATAAAAAGCGTCTCAGCCTTCTCTTTTGCGCCAGCAGGTATCCGCGTGAACACAAAACCGGCAGATCGAACCCACGGTTTTAGATGGATAGGACGGTCCCATGCCGATGAGGGAGGAGGCGGATTTAAACGGGATCAAAACACAGCTTTTATTTATTACAAGGTCGATTTTTCTGATATCGATCAGCGATGAAATGACACTCTGACCGGTCAGGGGCCAGCCCATCAAAGAACCGGGGCCCAAAAGTTCGCTGACGCCCCAGCCGAGATCCAGCGCTTTTTTTTCGGCCAGCCGCCGAACTGCCTTTCCGACTTCGGACAGGGCGACCACACCTACGCTGTCCAGCAGGTAGGCTTCAAGGAGATGATTGTCTTGATTGAGTTTGGTAATATGGTCATCCATTTCCGATCCAACGGTGACCACACTGATCATTACGGATTCAGCCATTGTCAGCAGATCGACATGCGGGCCGATGTTGATTCGAATTTCAGTATTCCGCTCCCGGGATGCCAGCAGAATATCTTCACCGTCCAACCCGATGACGGCGAAGTATTCATACGCGGCCCTGGGCCGCCACAATTTTTCGGCAATTTCAATCGCCTTAACAGTTTCCTCAATCAGTTTCGGGTTTGATTTGCGGCCATTGTTCATCGCCAGGAGAACATTTTCAGCATCAATTTTTATTTGAATATCAGATAGTATGGGCATCTTGCAGTCCGTGGAAATCAAAAAACCCCGGCCTGCATTACGGCGGGCCGGGGTTGGGGTAAGCAATGCAGTAAATTAGAAATCAAACTTACCGGCACGGTGGCTCTTGAGATAATTCATGCAGTATTCATCTCTGCCGGCCAGTGATTCAGCGGCGATAATATTGGCCATCATATTTTGATCAAGAGGATTGATGATAGCTCCGTCAAGTCCCTTGGCAATGGCCTGTACCATGAACATCTGGTTTAAGAATTTTCTATTGGGCAGCCCGTAGGAAATATTGGAAAGCCCGCAGGTCGTATGAATACCCTTGAATGTATCCATAATTTTTTCAATTGAATTTAAAAATTCAACCCCGAATTCCTTGTTGACGGAAAGGGGCTGTACCAGCGGATCAACATAAATATTTTCCAACTTGACATTGTTCTGCAGCAAACCGTTGATCAGTTTGTCGGCGATTGCCATCCGGTCATCCACGGTTTCCGGCATGCCATCGTCGCTCATGCATAGGGCCACCACTTTAAGATCGCTGCCCGCCAGGATCGGCATTAAAACGTCATAGCGGGCTTTTTCCAACGAAATCGAATTGATCATGGGGGTGCCCTTATGGACGGCCAGGGCCGCTTCTATGGCTTTGGGATCAGGGCTGTCAATGGCACATACGGCGTCTACCTCTTCCTGCACCGTCTTCACCAGCCATGTGAGATATTCCGGCTCTTTTCCCACAAAAATGCCCGCATTCACGTCAATATAATCGGCACCGGCTTCAACTTCATCCCTGGCAATTTTTTTGATTGCCGCTGCATCCTGGTTTTCGATGTGCACACCAACAGCCTTGCGGCTGGCGTTGATCAGTTCACCAATAATAATCATTGTCTTCTCCTTTTTTTATCATTCATTTTTAAACCAAAACCCTATACGTTACGATTTTTCCCGAATCATGCCCCACTTGGCCCTCATTTATATAGGACTTTCATAAAATTCAACATAAAAACGCATTTGCGTGATTTTTTTTCATTTTATCTGCTGTTTTCTTTGTCATCATCCAGCAGGAGTGATCCATGATGCCGTTTAAACTGTGTGGATGAATATTTGGCAAGTTTCCACTCGGGTATTCTGCAGGCCGGGCATATGTTGTGAAACCACTTGTTGCGCAGCCAGCGGGCGGCCCGGCTGTTCCTGGAATTATTGACCATGAAAGTTTTGTTGCAGTGGGTGGTAATTCTGGCCTGACCACCTATCTTTTCAATGGTCCGGATACCGTGCAGCGTGCCGGTGCGAGACGGCCACAGCTTGATTTTGTCAATAAGCCGGAACAGTTCCACGCGTTTACGATAGTATCTTTTAACGGGTTTTTTTATTTTTAATTTATCGCTCATGGGGTTTCCTGTAGCCGCGTTTGGTTATATTGCCACCGCCCTCACAACCATGCATGCCACTCCGGTCTGGAGGGGATCGTGCAGTAGTCGGTCGCCGATTTTGGCACAAGCCGCATCGCTGAGTCCAAGGGGCATGCCCGGAGCGGCAATTAAGGTATCGGGCTGGATATTTTTTTCTTTTATGATCCCATCCGAATTGGTGGCGTCAAACAATATCCGGTGGTTGTCAAGTCCGGACGCAAGAGATTTCTCAACGGCCATCTGCACGTTGTGCTGATGGTAGATGGCTTTACAGACAGCCATGCTGCGTTGCCGATCCCGGTCATAAACCGAGACTGCGGCCCCAAAATGGAGCAGTGCTGCAGCCGCGTTTTGCCCTACGGGTCCGCAGCCGATGACCAGGCATTTTTTTCCTGCAAGGCTTCCTGCCATCAGATCCAGGCCGGCGGCGAATCCCCGGGCAGTGGCCACGGTGTTGTCGATCACCCGATATTTTCCTATATTCAGAGCCACGAAGCGATGGTCGTCGGCCAGCATAACGATGTCCGCCCGGCGTTCAAAGGCCTCGGCCATGCCCGCGGCATCCGTATGCTCTGTGACAAACGTATTAAATCCCATATGTTCCGTAATCCGGCCGACTGCATCGCCAAAGCCGTAGATTACCCCCTGGCCGCAGGTCATGGGAATGATGCCGATACGGATCGTAGCGATACGGCCGGCAAGGGATTTCGGATCAATTCCGTGGGCATGGCAGGCAATTCCCAGTAATGTCCTGCCGGTTCGAGCCCGCAGCAGTACGTCATACTCCTGAAGTCCGGTGCCGATGTCATTGATATCAGTTCTTTTCAGGCGGGTCATTGTTTTTTCCCCTCGATTGCTTCCGGGCCCGCATCCAGCACACGGCTGATGCCGAATTTTTTACAGATCCGGTTAACCACCTTGCGGCTTTTGGCCGAAGCCTTTTTCCGGTCGGGTGCGGTGATGATCAGGGTCGCAACCCAGTTGTCACCTCCGGGGGCATAGTTGGTGAGGGCTTCATCGGCTCCGAAAAAGTCAGTATGCAGATGCAACGGTCCGGCCGTGCTCATGATATGTTCACCCGGAATTTCCAGTAAATCCGGCGACACCCGTATATGTTCATATACCACTCCTATATTTTGAGCCGGGCAAAACGGTGCAACACTTCCGGAAAGTGTCAGCTCTCCCAGCGCTTGTAACATATTCAGGCCGGTGGACCGGAAAACAGCGGTGGGCGTCTGGCTGGGAAGCCTGGCATCTATTTCCAGTACTTTAAGGGTATTGTCATGCAATATGACTTCCACATCCATGATACCCTCAAGGGCTACGGCTTCGGCCAGGGATAGGCCGATGGCGTTAAACTCGGCAACAAGTGTCTCATCAAGAACGGTGGGTGCGATCACCCGTTTGCAATCATACCCGGGGTCCATACCAAGGTCGGTTACCTGAAATGCGGTATAGTTGCCGGGCCGGCCCATGACTTCCAGGGAGTAGGAGGGGCCCTCCAGAAATTCCTGCACTACCCACCGGCCCTTTGCGGATTCAATATGACAGCTGAGAGCGTCCGGGTCATTAAAAATTCGAATGCCGCTGCTTCCACTCCCGGAGCTGGGTTTGGCCAGTACCGGGAACGCACAATCAGGCCAGTAACGCGGGGCCGGTATATTGGATTTTAAAAAAAGCCGATCGGATTGTATTTTGGATGAGGAGACGGCATAGGCTTTTGGATCAAAGGCCAAAGGAACGGCAATGGATCGGGCACGTTGGGTAATAGCGACAAGGGCTGCATCATTTTCCAGGGCCGGAATGATCAGGTCAGCGTCTTTCAACATCCGGTTTAATTCATGGTCGGTGGTTACGTCGGCATTTACAAACCCATCGCACAGGCCGGATGCCGGGCAATCCGGTTTTTTGTCGACCAAAATAATTTCCCAGCCGGCTTTGGCTGCCAGGTAAGCCGCTTCAACGCCCTGAAGTTTTCCTCCGATGATTACGCACCGCATGAGCGATTTTCCCGGGCATATTGACGGAGAACGATTTCCCGGCGCTGCCTGACCCAGTCGGTATATTCCTTTTGCAATGCCGGCCGCAGACCGCTTTCCGCCAGTATGGGCAGTACACCGTCCATGGTTCTGCGGGCATCTTCGATATCAAGAGAACTCTGGGCTACGCCGGCCAGGCCCTGTCCCGGAGGGACCAGCGAGGTTACCACATTGGCGCCGGCGTCCAGCCGTTGTTTTAATCCGTCCAGACCGTCCACATCCAGTGAAGCAGGTATACATCGGTCCGGGAAAAGAAGGCGCATGACAGCCACGATCATGAATTCCCGCATGGGATCCGGCTGTATGGCGCTTTCCATGGGCGTTCCCTGCTGGGGAACAAAATTCATGACCCGGGTCTGGTCCACATCCAGATCGCGGATCGCTGCAAATGATTCAGCCACATCCGCATCACTTTCGCCGATACCGCACAGCAGTCCTTCTTCGGTTAATATGCCGAAACCGTGAGCCAGATATTTTTTATTCAGCCGTTCTTCGTAACTCTGGCCGGTTCTGAGTTTTTTAAATAAGGCGGGGGAGTGGGTTTCCTGATAGCAGGCATACCAGTCAACTCCGGCCCGGCCCAGCTCCTCCATCACATGATCCGGGACAACCCCCGGTGATATCATGACGGGCAGGCCGGTTTTGGATTTAACGGCGGCCACCAGCTCGGACAGCTCATCAAACCCCTGCCGGCCACGATGAAAAAAGTGGGGATCTTCGCCCATGGTAAGGTCGATAAGGTGCACGCCGGATTCTGCAAGCTGACCGGCGGCTGTAATGATTTCAGATGCATTTTTGCGGTATCGTAAAGAATCTGAATTGGAATTTCGATAAAAGCAGAAGCGGCAATTGTTGCGGCAGTAAGTGCTGATATATACAAACCCGTACAGAAAAATTTTGTCGTCGAAAAAACGCCTGCGCAGGTTTCTGGCACTTTCAAAAAGAACGCTGATATCACCGGGCACTTTAAGGCCCAGCAGGAATATGATCTCATTTTTTGATAGAAATCGTCCGTCTGTTGCCTTGTCTATAATCGTTTTTAATTTGATGTTATCTGATTTCATTTTTTTCAAACTTTATCACTGCGTTTTTAAATTCACGGGGAACCGGTATTGGCTTGCCGGTTTTGGTTTCGATGACAACCGATACGATATGGCCGGAGTTTAAAAACCTGTCGGTGGCCGAGTTAAAAATATAAAAGTTGCTGGTAAAACTGGTATTTCCAAAAGAAGTGATTTCGGTATGGATATGAAGGCGGTCACCATAAACAGCACTGGCTTTGAATCGACTCAGGGCTTCGGCATAGTAAATATTCATCCCGCTTTCGACGAACCAGTTGAAAGCATAGCCCACTGTTTTGAAATATTCAAGCAGGGCCATATCGAAATAGGTCAGATAGTTGCCGAAATAAACATGGGCATTGGCATCCATGTCGACAAAGCGGGGTTCAACGGAAATAAAAAAATCAGGCCGTTTTTTCATATTTCCCGAATTCATCGGCTTGCTCCCGATCCATGCCGTAAAATTTTATTTAATTCCCGATAATTTGTACTCTGCAACTTGCAATCCGTAATTAATTATATTTCAAATAGTTATATTTAGACCCAATCATTATAATCGTGGAATGATTTTTGACCGTGTAACGGGGAACGTCATTTTCGCAGTCTATATATTCAACCGGATGCCATCCAGATATGTCAGGCTGCGGCCCATTTTGGCCAGGCTTTTTTCGTTTTCGGTAACCATCAAAAGCCGTTCGAGCCCGAACCCGATGCCCACCCATGGTTCGGCTATTTTCCAGGGCCGGTCAAGCGGATGCGGCCCCATGGCACCGGACCCGACTTCGATACGATCTTCACCGCCGACTACATCTATGGTTTCACCGTAAACTTCCGATTTTTCAGTTTCAAAATCATACCCCTTCAATTGAGCGGCGTCGGCCACTACTTTGGCCAGTTCCCTGAGTCTCCGGGAGCGGTCTTCCATGGGCAGCCCGAATTCAGTCAGGTTCAGCATGGTAAATTCACCGGCATGTTTGGCCCCCTGTGTTTCTTTACGAAAACAGGGCCCGATCTCAAAGATTGAAACCGGTTTTTCCCAAAGGCGCAGCAGGTCTTTCAGGATATAATACAGGTGAGGAGCCAGCATGGGGCGCAGACATTGATTTTTTCCAAGCCAGTAAACCTGGGCTGCCAGGGGATGATCATCACCGATGGTCATTTTGGCCAGTAACCCTCTGGCCATGATGATCGGGGTGGTGACCTGAACAAAACTATTGTCTAAAAGCGCCTGGGTCAAACGGGTTTCGAGTTTGAGGAGCCGGGGCCGGAGATGGATGTCACGGTATTGCTGCAGTCTTTCCCTCTGGCGTTTGACCAGTGTTTTTTCCAGCACCTGGTATTGTTTGTCGCGCTCGCCGGGCTTGTCAAAAAACAAGTTCAGCCTGGCATCATCGGCATCAAGATCCAATAATCGTTTGCGCTGTATTTCAGACCATGTCACCGCCACCAGAGTCCTCCATTTCCCTTTTTTTTGCTTCTAAAAAGTGGCGGGGAGCCCGGGAGTTGCACCCGGCTAAGTGGATTTAGAGTCCACACGATCTCATATCGATCCACCCCCCGCAAACATATATGGTTGACAACGGTCATCAACTAAACCGGTATCCATCATCAGGTCCCTAAAAAACAACCCGAAGAATCTTTCCATAGCAAATTTTGCCGTTGCTATACACTCTTTCAATCTGTTTGTCAAAGCATCTGTTAAGAATTTAAAAAAAATGAAAGACATATTTATGGCCGGATATTCATAGTTTCAAAAAAATCGAGGGATGTTTGACTTGAATTTTAAAACAAATTTTTAAATCGGGATAGTGTTTTGACAACTGTTTTCTTTTAATTTTTCATTGACAAAAACTACAAAAAAATGGAGAATAAAAGATTCAAATGATATATGAAATTTTCCCCGGCGCTTTTTTTATAACGCACCAGACACCAGTGGTATACCGGATAGCGCGAATGGAGAGCGCACATGCTCAAGGCGATTAATGTTACCAAAAAATTCGGGGAACTCAAAGCTGTGAACAATCTTAGCTTTGAAGTGCATGAAGGACAGGTCTTTGGTATTGCCGGTCCCAACGGTGCCGGCAAATCGACGCTTTACAACCTGATCACCGGTTTTCACTCCTACGAGGGCACCATTGAATTTAAGGGCAGCAAAGACGATGCATTAAACAATGAGGATTTAAAAGAAATTTTTCTTGGGTTGTAGGGGATCCCTAATACGGAGTAAAAAGATGGTTTTTGAAATAATCGATGTGACTATAAGCGGTCTTAAAGACAATCAACTGACTACTCAAATTCAGGCCATTGTTGAAAAACAATATGATCTGGGCCCACTGACCCGCATCAGGGAGATATTCGGCGGATTCGTCAACAGAAGCTATGCCGTCTGGATGGGGCAACAGGGACGGGCAAAGAAGTTTTTCATGCGCGAATACAGCCCCGACATCGCCGAAAGCGAGATTCGGTTCGAGCATGCCCTGCTGAACCATTTGCGGGAAAACGGCCTTGACATTGTTTCGGGTGTTCTTCCATGCCGGGATGGATCGACATTTGTCACAACATCGGTTAAGGGGCGGAAGGCAACCTACTGGGCACTGTTTGAATTTCTTGAAGGGGATGATCCGTACACCTGGGTCAAAACGGATCTGACCGATGCCGAGTTTATCAGTGCTGCAAGCATTCTGGCACGGCTGCATCATGCCGGCCGGGATTTTGTCAAACCCGAGGGCGCCGACCGGGCCCAGCCCCGGATTATGGAATTTATCCCTACTTTCAAAAGCATTTTTTCCGGCTATGCACTGCAGGCCGGCGACAGACGTTGCGACAGGCTGTTCAAAACGAACATAGACCGGATTTTTTCCGTTATTGACAACTGCATGGCCGCCGAAAAAAACTATGGCGGCATGCTGGAAGTGCCCGTACATTGTGACTTTCATCCCGGCAACCTTAAATACAAAAATGAAAAGGGGGTCGGCATCTTTGATTTTGACTGGTCAAAGATCGATTACCGGGTGTTTGATGTGGCCCTGGGGCTGGTCTATTTTACCAGTGAATGGAACGGAAGTGCGGCCGGCAGTCTGCGGATGGATAAATTTGCGCTTTTCTTAAAAAGTTACAATGAGCAATGCACCTTACTTGACGGCATCGAACCGCTGACGAAAAAGGAGCCCGAAAACCTGATACCCATGCTGGCAACCGGAAACCTGTACGTACTCAACTGGGATCTGATGGATTTTTATGAAACCGAGAACTTGGATGATGACGAATATTACACCTATATCGAGCATAATATTCTTTTAATGCACTGGATAGAGGCCCATTTTGCCGATATCAGTCAGGTCATTCAAACGGTCTGCACATAAGACGGCAGGTTGTTCCGGTGAGAGAACAATTTTCGGGGGTTTCGGTCAGGCATTAACTATGATAATTGTAAAAGATGCAAATATAAGTTGTTTTATGGAAACCTGATACACGACATGAGGGTACTATGGAAATTATGGTAGGTTATGACGATTCGGGAGTGGCCAAAGATGCGCTGGATATTGCCATGCAGCACGCGATCGCTTTTGATGCCAGGGTACATATAGTAACATCCATGGTTGGTGGAGTAGATGTTCCCAGAAAAGAGTTCGACCGGGTTGAAAAAAAATTAAAGTATTCCGAATCTCTTTTTAAAGACAAAAAAATTCCGTGTAAAACCCATCTCCTGGTGCGCGGACTGGAAGCCGGTGAAGACCTGGTTCAATTAGCCAAGGATACAGATATAGATGAAATTGTGATCGGCATCAAAAGAAGATCTAAAGTCGGCAAACTTTTGTTCGGCTCAACAGCTCAATACATAATTCTGCATGCGACCTGTCCGGTGCTTACCATCAAGTAGCGGCTTTTTTAATAAAAATAACCCTTCCGGGGTCAAAGGTTGGTTTCTGACGCAGCTGTTCGCCCTGTTAAATGCAAAGCCTATTGAACTGGAACTCCCCCATGCATGATATGTGGGTGAAGGGTAAGCTCAAACGCTGACGCTTGAATCTGTGAATTCTTGACAAAAGCAACTTTAAAATAAGTTTGTAAATGGCTGGACATAATTTTCTTGCAATTCTCTGCTAAAAAAGCTATAGATCGGGTGATAATTAAATAAAAAATGTATTTTTCTTTCAAGCTTTTGCAACCATGCTTTTCAGGCATGATTTTATATGGTTCTTCGCTGTTTCAAATGAGACTGTATTCAGTTGCTTTTACCCATTCGAAATAGCAAAGGGCCTTTTCTTTGCACCATGAGGCCACGGAGCAAAGGCGGTTTTAAAATTATTTGAAGAGATCCTGCCGATTTTTTTCTATAGCGCATGAGAGCACCGGTGATATGCCGGACAACGCAAACGGAGAGCTGACATGCTCAAAGCTAAAAATGTTACCAAAAAATTCGGTGAACTTGTTGCTGTCAATGACTTGAGCTTTGAAGTCAAAAAAGGGCAGGTATATGGCATTGCAGGGCCCAACGGAGCAGGCAAGTCAACCGTATATAATCTGATCACAGGCAATTACAGCTATGAGGGCAAGATCGAATTTAACGGGCAAGACATCACCGGTCTCCTCCCCCACCGCATTGCAAAAGCAGGCATTGCACGCACCTTTCAGATACCTGAAACATTTCCAAGCCTTACCGTACAAAAAAGCATCCGTGTCGGGAGCCGTTTCGGCGCAAAGGGCGGTCTGGATTTGAAACACTCCGATGAAATGATAAATTTTGTCGGTCTTGAGGAGGAGCGCTTTCAGAACACCGGGCTTTTAAGCCTGCTTGGAAAGAAAAAACTGATGATCGGTGCCGCTCTGGCTACAAAGCCTGAAATCCTCATGCTTGACGAACCCATGGCAGGTTCCAACACCCATGAGATTATGAGTATGATGGATCTTATCAAAAAGATCAATCAGGAACTCGGGATCACTATTATTATTATCGAACATTTTATGAAAGTGCTTACCGAACTTACAGAAACTCTTTTAATTATTGAGTCGGGCACTAAAATTTGCTGTGACAAGCCTGAAATCGTAACCAGTGACCCTAGGGTTATCAAATCTTATCTGGGTGATGCCTATGCTGAAAGTAAATAAGTTAAATGCCTATTACGGAGAGTCTCATATTTTAAAAGATGTTTCCGTAACTGTGGATCAGGGCCAGGTAGTGGTCATGATGGGGCCCAATGGCCATGGGAAAAGTACGTTATTAAAATCAATCTGCGGACTGGTCGAAAAAGTAAATGGTGAGGTATCATATAAGGGAGAGGATATCATCGGTTCAGCGCCAGATAAAATTGTTAACCTGGGAGTTACGTACATTGCTGAAAACCGTGAATTATTTCCCTATATGACTGTCAAAGACAACCTTAAACTCGGCGCATACTCCAAAAATGCCAGGGCCAATGAAAATAAAAATATGGAATGGGTGGCTTCGCTTTTCCCCAAACTTATGCAGCGTCAAAAACAATTGGCCTCCACCATGAGTGGTGGGGAAGCCAAAATGCTTGCAATTGCAAGAGGGCTTATGTCCGATGCGGATTTGTTATGTATAGATGAGCCGGCACTGGGTCTGCAGCCAAGTTACAGGTTAGATGTTTTAGAGATTATAAAGAAGATCAGCAAGCAGGGAAAAACCGTATTTATTGTGGAACAGAATATCCCGCAGCTAATAGAGATGGCAGACAAAATTTATATTATGGAAGAAGGTTCCATCTCTTTTGAGGGCAGCAAAGACGATGCATTAAACAATGAGGATTTAAAAGAAATTTTTCTTGGATTGTAAGGGGCTCTAACACGGAGTAAAAAGATGGTTTTTGAAATAATCGATGTAATCATAAGCGGTCTTATCAACGGTTCTATTTATGCGTTGATGGCTGTTGGTTTGACACTTGTATATGGTGTTACCAAAGCCTTTAACTTTGCATATGGATCTTTTTACAATATGGGTGGCTATTTTGCATGGATACTCCTGATCCCCTTGGGAATGATCGGAGGATATTTTTCTGTTTTTTTTATAGCGATTCCTGTCTTTTTTGTTGTAGGTTACCTGTTGGAAAAAGTGTTGATATCTCCCTTACGAAAATATGATGACTGGGAGATGAAAGTCATGATGCTGACCCTGGGCCTGTCGCTTTTTATGGATTTTGGCTATCAGGCTGTATTCGGGCCCCGCATTAAATCTTTGCCGGGTATGATCGAAGGGACTCTTGAACTTGGTCAAGTGGTTCTTTTCAATCAGGATATAGCGATCTTTGTACTGTCTGTCGGCGGCATGATCTCTTTCGGATGGCTTCTTAACAACACCCGTACCGGAATGGCTGTACAGGCTGTTGCGCAAAATCCGGCCGGTGCTAAAATTGTGGGTATTCCCAAGGATTTTATTTTTGCCGCCACGTTTGCAATTTCAACGATAATGGTTGGTCTTGGCGGAATTTTGCTCTGTCAGAAAAATTTTGTTGATCCCATGGGCAGCACCAATATCATGATAAAAGCATGGGTTATTACTGCTTTCGGAGGCATGGGCTCCATCAGCGGCAGCCTGTATGCCGCTTTTATTCTGGGAATGCTGGAGGCTTTCGTTGGATGGCATTTCGGAATGATATATGTGCAGATTGCGACTTTAACATTGCTTTTGGTCACCCTGGCTGTACGCCCCCAGGGTTTAATGGGAAGAGAGTAAATTATGAGTTTAAAACGCATGGTCCTGATTTTGGGCGGTTTTTATTGTGTAATGGGAATGCTGCCTCTTTTTTTTGGTAACACGGCTTATATCATGAACATTTTGATCATGATACTGATATGGGCGGTTGTTGCCTCCTGCTGGGATGTTATTATGGGTTTTGCCGGAATTTTTTCTTTCGGACAGGTCGCTTTTTATGTAGTCGGTGCATATGCTTCGGCCATACTTTCCGTTTCGCTGGATATACCGCCTGTCTTTGCCATAATAATGGCAGGCATAATCACAGGAATATTTGGTGTGCTTGTGGGATTGCCCTGCCTCAAGCTTGCAGGACCCTACGTCGCTTTGGTTACATTTGCAGTTCATATGACTTTGATACCTTTTTTAAGGGGGCCCCTCGGCAGGGCAATCGGTTCCGGAGGATCCCAGGGAATTCTCACCATACCCCCCATCAATCTTTTAGGCATTGCATTCAGTTCCGAGCATCTGGTTCCCTTTTTCTATCTAACGTTGTTCTTGACGATTATCTGCACGCTGATCCTTGCCTTGATTATAAAATCCTATTGGGGCACCGCTTTTCTGGCCCTGAAAGACTCCGAGAATTTTGCCACCAGCCTGGGAATCAGTGCCTTCAAATACAAGCTGATAGTGTTTGGCATTACCTCTTTTATCACAGGTCTGTTTGGGGCTCTCTATGCACACTATGTGGGGATGTTGTCGACAAAAATGCTGAGCATGGATGTATTTACAATTCTGATGATCATGATGGTAATCGGCGGTATCGGCAAATATCCCGGTGTTGTTGTGGGTGCAGTTATCACGGTAACCATTAATCAACTTCTGGCGCCCCTGGGCATGTATCGCCCCTTAATAATGGGCGCTATTGTAGTAATTTTGGTTCTGTTCCTTCGGGATGGCGTAATAGGTCTGTCTCAAAAGTTTTCTCCTCTACAGCGAAAATTAGGTTAATTCGATCTATGGGGGTTACGGGAGAACAGATGTTTAATATCAATATACCATTTTTTTAAAAAAGGAGACGTGTAATGAAAAAGCTAAAATTTTTAGTATTGATTCTGGCAGTTTTTATGTTTTCCGGCCCTTGGGCCTTTGCGGCTGAAACCATCAAAATAGGAGTGCCTCTGGCCATGACCGGAGCATATGCCGGTTCAGGAGATAATTACTGGAAAGGTATTGAAATGGCTACAAACGAGATAAACCAAAGTGGTGGTTTACTTGGAAAACAGATTGAGATTATTCGTTTTGACTCCCAGGAGTTTGCCCCCGAGGTCGTCATGCAGGGAGCTGATTACCTGTGCGGCAAAATGAAGGTTACATCGGTTCATGCCGGATGGGCCGGTTGGGGGCAGGACATACGTGCCTATGGTAAATATGATGCGCCCTTTTTCTGTGATGATGGTGCAATGCCTTCCGTTGATGTATACAAGAGCGACCCTGAAAGATATTACAATACCTATTTCATCACCGATACCGGTGGTGATCAGGCAAACAGCATGTTTAATATGCTGACCGCCCTGCCCTATGAGTATCCCAACAAAAAAATCGTGATCATCAACACCGATGATGCCTGGGGGATAGAAGTGGGCGACACCCTGTCAAAACGATTCAAAAAAATAGGCTGGAAAGTGGCAAAACGTGAAACCGTTCCTTACGGCACAAATGAGTGGGGACCGATTTTAACGAAAATTCGAAGGATCAATCCGGCAATCATACATATTGAAATCCCCAGTTCCCAGGAAGTCATCACTTTTTTCCGCCAGTTCATTAAAAAACCAACCAATTCGATTCTCAGTTACGGCTGGAGCATTACACCGCTTGAAGTGCTGGCAACCATGGGTAAAGATGCAGATGGTATTGTCGGTGCAATGCCCGCAGGTATGCCGGCACCTATGGCACCGGATGCCAAGAGTCAGGCCTGGGTGGACAAATACATGGACATCTATAAGCATACAATTCCGGCCGGCTCCTGGATCGCCTATACCAGTGTGATGGCCTGGGCCGATGCCGTTACAGCCGCAGGGGATGCGTATAATTTTAAAGCGGTTAATAAGCATCTCAAGGAAGTAGGTTACGACGGATTACTGGGCAAGATCAAATTCGGTGAAAACAATACCATACATGCACAGTCTGCTGCCCCTATCGTTCACTACCAGGTGCAAGACGGACAATTGATTGCGCTTTACACAGACCCACCGATCAAACCTTATAGAGATTACAAGTTTCAGGTACCTCGCTGGATTAAGTAATAACTATAATTAGAAGTGAGAATTATTCATAGAAATAATTTTTGCCGACATTGACAGCCAGGGGCTGTTTATCCTGCTTGCCGATCCATGAGATCGCCTGCGCTGGTGAACAGCCCCTTTTTTGATGCCCGAATATCAAACCTGCAACAGACCAACGCTTTCTTCAGCGCAAACAGGTTCTCAGAAGCCGCCTCCGGTAGACCAGCCAAAGCCCCATCCCGGTTGCGCAATATGACCGCCAAAATAGAACCAGTCATTTTTGGGGTTGGGAGTCGGTGCAGGAGCGTGTTGCCGGTAAGGCGCATGACGCTTTTTGTACGCTCCATTCGGACAGGTTGCCCGGGAATTGTGTTTTGCAAAATAAATATGACGGCCGGCCCTGTCCTGCATGTTCTGCAGATGTTGCCTCTCATGGTGGTTGATCCATCCGTCTGCCCCCGCATGCCTTCTGGCCGCATGAATTCGGGCCTGTTCCTTTCTTAGTCTATTTAATTCCCACTGTGTAATTTCACCGATCCGCACGCCCTGTTTAATCCTGGCCTGCTGATTTTGATGGGGGTTATTATGCTTCTTGTCGGCCCAGGCAACACTGCCGCCGATGAGCAGCAGTGACAGCGAAATTCCTATTGTCCTGATTATTTTTGTTCGCATATCCATTCCTCCCTTGATGGTTTTTGCCGATTGGTTGATTTGATTCGATTGTTTTCAAAGCGGCAGTTTTTTTTAAAAAATGCGCTTTTATGAGATCAGACGATTGAACGCAGAAAAAGTTTACATTTTTTTGCAGTCTTTATTTCCAGATTTATGCTTTTGGGGAAGTGGAACGTATTATCGGGCGGCAGACCGGATGTCGAAACCTGAAATTGGAAACGGGAAATTTGTAACTGGGAAAAACAGAAGGATGGACATTTGCTATTCGCGGAGTAGACCTATTCAACAGCGCCGGTGGAGACGGTTATGATTCTTTCCTGACGATATACTCCAGGATACGGTTACCATCCATAGCCTTGACGGTTACCCTGAAATCGCCTATGGAAATTTTTTCTTTCTCAATGGGGATACGGCCGATCTGGTCCAGTATATAACCGGAAAATGTGTCATAGCCCATGGATTCGGGGATATCCATGGGAATTGCTTCATTCACTTCATCTATTTCGGATTTACCCAGCACGGTCCATTCATTTTCCCTGATCCGGGTAATATGGGGTTCGATCTTATCACTTTCATCGCTTATTTCACCCACGATTTCTTCCAGCACATCCTCCATCGTGATCAGGCCGGCCACACCGCCGTGTTCATCAACGATAATGGCGATATGGTGCTTGCGTTTTTTAAACTGATGCAGCAGTTGATCCAGTTTTTTGTTTTCAGGGATAAAATAAGGCCGGTTCATGAGTTTCTTGATATCCGGTTCATCCGCCGCGGTGGATTGGTGGATGAAAATATCCTTGATATTGATGATCCCCACGATATTGTCGATGGTATCCAGGTAAATCGGAATGCGCGTAAAACCGGATTTGCCGATTTTTCCGAAATCCGGTGTTTCATCGATATCCAGGGTAAACATATCCCCGCGGGGTGTCATGATTTCCGAGGCATTGGTATCATCAAATTCAAAAATATTATGAATAAATTCCTTTTCTTCTTCTTTAATTTCCCCCTCTTCTTCCACGACTTCGACAAATGTCATCAGTTCTTCTTCTGTTAGGGAAGGTGTTTTTTTAATTTTACCGGTTAATCGGGGAATAAAATTTAAAAATAAAATGATCGGATAAAACACAATTGACATCCAGTAGATGGGGATGATGACGATGCGTGCCACTAGCACGTTGTTGCGGGTGGCAATTGATTTTGGAAAAACTTCCCCGAAAACCAGAATTAGAAGGGTCATGATGCCGGTGGTCACACCGACGGCATTGCTTGAAACCATCTGGATGGTCAGTGAGGTTGCCAGGGCTGAAGCACCGACATTGACGACATTGTTTCCAATCAGGATGGTGGAAAGGAGCCTGTGCGGATCATCCTTCATCTGCCGGATTAATTGATAGGTTCTGCCGCTTTCTTTGGCCAGATGGATCGCCCTTGTCCGACTGATGGAAAACAGGGCTGTTTCCGCTGAAGAAAAGAAGCCTGAGAAAAAGAGTAACACCAGCAGCACTGTTAATTCATTGCCCATAACGCTTTAGTTTGCACCCTCCGTATTGAGTTTCATGGGACCGCGACCCATGTGAGACACCTCTGTAGTCTGGAATATCATATCAGGTTTATAAATGCCATGCATAGGTGTATTTAATTTTTTGTTAGATTCCAAGCGTTTTTAAGCATTTGAAATTACAGCAAAGAACTGTAAATAATATATATAAGATACCCTGTATCGTCAAGCAAAAAACCATTTTGAGCAAAAATTACAAAATCATGCGCTGCCATGGCCAGAGATGGAAAGAGAAAGATCGCTTGATATTGAAGAGATACTATTCTATGCCTATCCAGGGGAGATCTCCGGTAGTGTGCGTGTCTTTTTTTTAAAACCCTGCGGTGTACAGCAGTCCCCCTGTGACAATGCCGAAAATAAGATTAAAGCTTTTGATCAAAAGAGAATCTTTGATACTGTAAGACAGCAGGGGAAGCATGCCGTGGCCGTCCTGAACAAAGGACGCTGTGAACAGTACTGAAAAAGGCACCATGCCCTGGGCATACAGCATTACAAATATGAGATGTGGCCCGGATTCCGGGACGATCCCAAGGAATGCGCCACTTACCAGCACCATCCACATATGTTTTTGAATAATGGTATCCAGGTGCCAGAAAGACAATCCCCAATGGACAAAAAACAGGGCACCGAATGTCCATAGAAAAACGCGTAAAAGGTGTTTTTTGATGATATGTTCCCAGATATGAAACTGCAGATAGTGCTCGGTGGCCACGGAGGCGATATACAGGGCGCATAAGGAAAGGATGATGAATGTAATGCGTTTCCAGTCCCAGGAAGATGGGCCGATAATACCCAGCAGGACAGATATCAGAAAAGTAAGAATCAGAATGAGCAGCAAAAATCGTGTAAAAGTCAGAATCCGGAAGTTGTTGATCAGGTTCAGGGGCCGAAAAATATCGTCGATTTTTTCCTGCTCATTCGTATCGGACAGACACTGTTCGCAGTCGATTTCACGACAGGCTTTGCAAGGGGTAATGCCCACAACAGAGATAATTTTATCGCTGATCGGTGCAAACAGAACGCCGCAGACAAACAGCAGCCCGAAAAGAGCCATGGCCGCCATTGGAAACTGCGCCAGCATGACAAAGGCTTCATCTCCGGATGTGGCAATCATGCCGCCTATAATGGCACCAAAGCTAATCAAACCGCGTACATAAAGGCTTACGTTCATGAAAGCGCCCAGGCAACCCGGCGTGGAACCTAGGAATGAGGACAAGATATACTGACGCCACAGTCCCCCTTTCACAAGCTCCGACATCCGTCTATGGCTGACAGTGTCTACAAAATCGACCAGCAGCATCATGACAAACACGAAAACGGATATGACAACGGAATGTTTAAAAATAGAAAGTATTTCCATTGGCTGTTTTTACCTTGCTGTTAATGAGTATAGCATTCTGATTCGGGCGGAACAGACGAAAATATCTACCACAAGACATTACGGATTATCACATTTTATCCGCTGCAAAAAAAATGCAGAAAACATAATTATCGGAGACATGATCGCAAATATCAACGTATAACCAAAGGTGACGATTAATAGACCGGCAATTAAGGGAAAAATCGCAGTGGTCAGGCTTAATGCACCGCTGACACCGGCATATATGGCCCGGTTATCATCAGTGCTGATTTCCAGCAGGATGCCGTCTAAAAAAATTTTATAAGCTGTAACGGAAAACCCGGCAAGAAAAAAAATCCATTGATAGATGCCTATACCATACCGGGAAAGAAACAGGGCCGCCGGCGGCAATATGCTTGCGATAATGATAAATCCAAAGGCAATGCCTTTGAATTTAAAATATCCGGCAACCTGTTTCCAGACAATGGTTGAAAGGATCATGCCTGTAAATTGCAACAACAAAAAATTGCCGACTTGATTCGGATCCAGCCCGAACAAGGATTTGGAAAACGCAACGAAAAAAGGAATACTGGTAAGTCCCAGGCTGGCTAAATTGATCAATAAAATATAGTTTGTTAAATTGGTGTCGGATTTCAGCATATGCGGCATGGACTTTATGACGCGAATCATACTGTGAAAATCCGTCGTGTCGGCTGGTTTTTCTTTGATCATCAGGAATCCGAAGGTGGCGATAAACAGCAATCCGGATGCCGTGAAAAAAATGATTGTGTAGTTTTCAGGATAGGGAAAGTCCATTACCAGGCGGCGAACCGCTATGGCCGACACCAGCATGCCGGCAGCCGAGATGAATTGTTTGAAGACTAAAAAAGTTTTTCGCTGGGATCCGATGAAGGCCTTTCCCATAATATCCGTATAGGAGACGCCGGCAAAGGCACCGCTCACGGAAAAAACGCCTATCCACAGAAAAATCATGAATAAAAGCCGCCCGGGATCACTGGAGGCAGCCATTGACAACGTATATCCCATGCCGGCCAGGGCGATGACCCGAAGATAAATCCCGGCCAGCAAAAATGGTTTTTTATGAACGCGACCGGCCAGAAATCCCGCAAACAATAGTTGAGTGATCATGGGCAAGCCGATGGAGATCCCGGTGAGAATACCGACATGCACACTGGAACCTCCGATATTCAGTACAAATGAGGAAAGTATCGTATTGACGTCAATAAATGTGGAGGCGAACGCCAGAAAAAGGGCGTGCCAGATAAAGGCATAAAAATTGCGCCTGTAATGCGTTGCGGTAGCCATTTTAATAAATATTTCGACCGATGCAGTCCATAAACCATGCTCGGGATTTTGTCTCCCGGGTTTATAACCGGATCGGTCGAAAATAATTCTCCTTCTTAGTGTTTTGCAAAAAAATAGTTGGACGCATACGCGCCCGGCGCCTTAAATCCTCCGGCAGTTTACAGTTTGCTCAAGGCTTGTCTGGCAGCAAAGGTATAGCTGTTATCCGATGGCTTGGCAGCCAGTTCCGGATGGGTGGCATACTGATAGTCCGACAGGTTCTCCATAGTAGCACCCATCTGAATGGCGAAGGATATGAAATCGACATTTTGAGCTGTACAACTCCCCTTTCGCATAACACTTCCGCCAATCAATTTCCGATTTGACCGATTAAAAACCAGCTTGGTGCGAACAACATCGACGTTGTCCATCATAGGATATTTATCATTGACATCTGAATGGCCGGTAACCACATCAATGCCCGCATCCCGTGCCATCTGTTCGGTCAGTCCCGCCGATCCCAGACTCCAGTCATAGATTGCGGTGGCATTGGCATTAATGACGCCGGGAAATTTAACTTTATTGCCCAAGATATTCTGGACGGCAGCTCTTGCCATAAATACCGCATTGGTTCCGAATTCTCCCCTTGTCGGCTGCTCGGTAACAAATGATTGTTTTTCAGTACAGTCCCCGCAGGTATAGATATTCTTCACACTGGTGCACAGAAATTCATCGGCGCAGATCCCCAGCCGACTGGTGTTGATTCCGGCCTGAGCGGCCAGTTCCGTGTTGGGCGCAACACCGACTGAAAGAATTACAAAATCAGCCGCAAGAGCATCACCGCTTCCAAGTTTTACTTCGACAGTGCCATCGGATTGATGCACAAATTCAACAACTTTTTCATTAACCAGAATCCGCAGATCATTTTCAGCCAGTGTATCTTCAATGGTACTGATGAATTCAGGTTCTGTTGTGGCCATCAGAATTTTCGGCAACATTTCCACCAGTGTCACTTCAATACCCATTTGCCGGAGGACCACGGCAACTTCAATGCCGATATATCCACCGCCGACAACCACGACCCGTTTGCCTTTTGCAGCAAGCTGTCGGAGTCGTGAAAGGTCTGTAATCGAACGTACCGGAGTAATGGTTTCAGCATTCACGCCGGGGATGGGTGGTATGACCGGCCGCGACCCTGTAGCTATCACCAGATGCTTATATTCATAGATTGTACCGGATTCAGTACGGACTTGACTGGCCTCGGGGTCGATTTTTTCCACCCGGCCAACAACCAGCTCGGCCCCAAAATCCGTTATCAGTTTATTGGATATCTGAAATTTTTCTACCGGTTTTTTATCCGGTATCCCGTAGGGGATCGCACACCGGTTGGCGTTGATTTCTTCATCCTTGATCAGCGTTACCGACATATTACGGCCCGAGGCCTTTATTGTATGTACGATGAGCCGACCCGCCGGCCCACCACCGATAATGATTACATCTCGTTTTTCCATTTTGTTTAAATCCCCTTGAATATGTTTAATTTAGAGCAATCCCATTTTCATTTCTCTTGCCTGGCATGAAATAAATTTTCCAGCATCGGCGTCATAGAATTTGAATTCCCGACCGTCCCCCTCCAGGTATCGGTCTACTGCAATATCAACGGTTTCAAATTTTGTTATAATACAATCAATCTGCCTGGCCGTAATGGCAGCAACGGATTTTTTCCCCATGCTGCGGCCGATAAACAGGCTGCAATCTTCAAGCAGATCGAGGATGGTGTCGGCCTGGCCGTGAGAATGGCTTTCATCGTCGGTTTCCGCAAAAGGATTGCGGCGCAATTCTTTTTTTATAATTTCTCCGTTAAGGATTTCAATAATTTGGTAATACCGACTTGAACCAAAATGGTTCTTGCGAATTGACTCTCCGTCATCGGTTGCTACGGCTATTTTCATTTTACGATTCCTTGTATCATCTCACAGCGACCAGTGGTCAGAGGCCGGGATCTGTTTGCCCGATTTTTTTTAACACAAACCCAAAGGTTTATAATTCTAATACACGATAACAGCGATTTCCTTTACTCTTGACTGAATTCCGGCAGAATGCCTCCCACCAGAGGCTCATAGACTCTGTATTCGGTACGTTCCTGAGTGATCTCATCAAGCTTGCTCTGAATGGCAACCCGCTCTTTGCTGTGCAGCCAATTTTTCCAATCATCGGCAGAAGCCCATGTACTCCTGACCAGGTACTCATTTTCTTCCGGTGGATCCAAACACTGTAATGATTCACTGGAGATATAACCGGCCTGGGCCCGGGCAAGGGAACGTAATTCAACCATCAGTGAGGCCACTGCGTTCGCCTTGTCTTTCACGAATTTTCTTCTGATTAAAATTTCAACGCCCATTTTATCCTCCTTTTTTTAATCGAATAACGATTTGTAAATTTTTGTGTTAAAAAAGGGCCCGCAGCGCCCTCGTGGCAGCCGGTAAAAATTCGATCTTTCGGACGGGTGATCTATTGGTGCAATGTTCTTCGGATGGCTTTGGAAAGTAATTCCGCTTTCTGAAGCCCGACAAACCGCGTGACTTCCTTTCCGTCCTTGAAAATGATCAGGGTCGGAATACTGGCAATCCCCAGATGCCTGGCGGTTTGCTTATTTTCATCCACATTGATTTCTATAACTTACATTTCGCACCTTTCGAATACGATTTTGTGAATTACGTTGAATCAATAATTTTGGGTAAAATTGTATTTTGAAAAAGCCACCATTGATCCTTTATAGTTGTATATGCAG